>QWCY01002577.1_pt1 | contig 36967 bp, 38 predicted proteins | sample 1972631 | NCBI WGS metagenome assembly QWCY01 (sample SAMN09866696, study PRJNA288562) | Human gut metagenome isolate pre1_stool, whole genome shotgun sequencing... | isolation source: gut | host: Homo sapiens | place: USA: California
TCAGCTTCTTTCTCCATCTGGGAGACAGCGAAGCTTAAAGTTCCTCTACGGGAATCTGTACGCCATCTCTCCAGATACGTTCCAGATCATAGAGCAGACGGTTTTCCTTGTCAAAGACATGTACGATCACATCGCCAAAGTCTAACAGTACCCAGTTGGCGGTTTCATATCCTTCGGTCTGTCTGGCAGGGAAGCCGGCTCTTCCCAGCTTTTCCTCTACATTATCACACAGTGCCTGGATCTGGCTGGAGTTATTGCCTCCCGCGATAATAAAATAATCTGCAATTACAGACACATTACTGATGTCTATTACTTTGATATCCTCTGCTTTTTTATCTTCCAGCGCCTCTACGGCCAGTTTTGCCATTTTTCTGGATTCTTCACTCATCGAAATATTACTCCTCACTCTTCTTATTTTCATTATAGTTCTTATAATATTGATAGGTCTCTTCCGTCATGGGATCCATCTCGCCATCCCCGGATCGCAGATAATCCAGAGTGTCCTCTAGGATCTTTTTTACCGCTGCATCCAGGTCTATAAAAGCCATCTGTCGGATTATCTTAAGATTCGGTGCCTGTTTTCTACCCGGTTCAATATAATCCGCCGTAAAAATGATCTTTTCCAGCAGAGTCATATTCGGATGTCCTGTGGTATGGTATAAAATAGCGCTCAGGATTTCCGGATCTTCCACCTTGTATTCTTTCTTCGCCAGATAGCTTCCCACCTTGGCGTGCAAAAGATAGGGATTGCGCCGTTCCACGTCCGTCACCGGAATGTGGTGTTTCTCGCAGGCTGACAACAGTTTATCATTTCCCATACATTTTGCGCAATCATGAAGCAGTCCTGCCACCTGTGCCCGTTCCACGTCCTCACCATAACGCATGGCCAGCGCCGCCGCAGTATATTCCACGCCCTGTGTATGAACAAAACGTTTTGGTTCCTGTACTTTTTCCATTTCTCTGGTCAGTTTTTTCAAAACATCACTCATCCTGGTAAAGCCCCTTTTCTTCCATATATACTCTCACCGCATCCGGCACAAGATATCGTACGGATAGCCCCTTGCGCCTTCTTTCACGTATTTCGGAAGATGAGATCTCGATGCGTCGGAAAGGAAGCAGTCTGATCTGTGCACCGAATTTCTTTTCCAGCGCATCGATTTTTTCCTGCATATCTGCAATATCAGCATCTCCCCGTACAGCGGCAAGAACTGTACATGCGGCAAACAGACGGTCCGCACATTTCCAGTATTCTATGGTATACAGACAGTCCGCTCCACAGATAAAAAAGAACCGATCCTCCGGATATTCCTTTTGCAGCTGTTCCATGGTCTCGTAGCTGTAGGAATTTCCCGGGCGGCGGATCTCCATGTCCAGACAGCGGAATCTGTCGTTGTCCGCAATGGCCAGATTGACCATCCGGTACCGGTCCTCCGCCGATAACACAGTGATCCCTTCTTTTCTTTTCAGATAGGAACATCCTGTGGGGATCAGCCAGACCTGATCCAGTCCCACCATCTCCAGCACATGCTCTGCCAACAGCAAATGTCCTGTATGAATCGGATTAAAGGTGCCACCCATAATGCCTATTCTGTTCATGCTTCCTCATCCCTTTGCACGCAGTTATCATTCTTGATTGGTTCTCGTCGGCTATGCTCTGACCTTATCTGGGCAGTTCGATCTTCGGCTTGTCCTTGTCGGGCTTGTACAATACAATCTTCTTGCCGATCACCTGTACGACCTGGGAATGGGTACGCTCCGCCACCATCTCCGCAATAGCTCTGGGGTCGTCAAAACAGTTCTTCAGAACACCGATCTTGATCAGTTCATTATTATTAAAGGATTCACCAATAGCTGCGGTGAGTTCCGGAGTCAGGCTGGATTTACCCACCTGAAAAATGGGATTCAGATTGCTGGCCAGACTCATTAAATAAGCTCTCTGTTTGCTTGTCATAATCTATCTTTTCCTTTCACAAACTTACTTATAGTAATCAAAGGACAGACCGTACATGCGTACCGTATCGCCCTCCTGGATACCCAGTGCTTCCAGTTCCTCTAAAATACCGGTATCCTTCAGGAAATTCTGGAAGAAGGTAAATCCCTTCTCACTGTCCAGATTGGTGTATCCCAGCATCTTCTCGATCTTGGGTCCTTCTACTACGTACTCGTCCTCTTCTTCATCATAGGTTACGGTGTAAGCATCATCCACAGATCCTGTCATACTCTCCGGGAAGTACTCCTGCGCAAAGACAGTGGTCTCTTCTCCGATGTTAGCAAGCATATCGTTCACTTCGTATAACAGTTCCTTTACGCCCTGACCGGTTACTGCAGACATAGGGAACACCTTGATGCCCTTCGGTTCAAACTCTGCCCGGATTGCAGCTACCGGATCGGATCCATCCTCCGTATAGATAGCGTCAATCTTATTCGCCGCGATCACCTGAGGTCTGGATGCAATCTCCGGATTATAGGCTTCCAGTTCTTTATTGATGGCATAGATATCCTGAATGGGATCTCTTCCCTCCGTACCGGCCGCATCCACGATATGGATGATCACCTTGGTACGTTCGATGTGGCGCAGGAATTCGTGTCCCAGACCGATTCCCTCGGAAGCTCCCTCGATCAGTCCCGGAATATCCGCAATGACGAAACCACCGGTTCCTTCCAGATCCACTACACCCAGATTCGGATTCAGGGTCGTGAAATGATAGTTGGCAATCTTGGGTCTGGCATTGGTCACTCTGGACAGGAACGTGGATTTACCAACATTGGGAAATCCTACCAGTCCGACATCAGCGATCACCTTCAGTTCCAGCAGAAGTTCCAGTTCCTGTGCAGCCTGTCCCGGCTGTGCATACTTGGGTGCCTGCATGGTACTGGTAGCATAATGCTGGTTGCCGTTACCGCCCTTGCCGCCTTTTAAGAGAACAACCCGTTTGTTGTCCCCCGACATATCCGTAATTACCTGCCCGCTCTGTGCTTCTTTGATTACGGTTCCCGCAGGGACTTTGATAATGATGTCTTCTCCGTCCTTGCCGCGGCAGTTTTTCTTGCCGCCCTCTTCCCCGTCTCCGGCCTTGTACTTACGGATGTGCCGGAAATCGATCAGGGTATTCAGTCCCTCATCTACAACAAAGATCACGTCACCGCCGTGACCACCATCGCCACCGTCAGGGCCGCCACTGGGAACATATTTTTCGCGGCGAAAGGACACATGACCATCTCCGCCTTTACCGCTTCTTACGTAAATTTTAGCTCTGTCAGCAAACATTTTGTTCTCCTTTCCGACATAAAACTCTTTACGGACTAAAAGGGCTTCAAACAATCAGTATGTTTGAAGCCCTGGTTAAATCAACTTATTTCTCTACAGGATATACGGAAGCCTGCTTCTTGTCTCTGCCCTTTCTCTCAAAGCGGAGAACGCCATCAACTAAAGCAAACAGAGTATCATCTCCACCGATACCAACATTGACACCGGGATGGATCTTAGTACCGCGCTGTCTGTAAAGAATATTTCCAGCTTTTACAAACTGGCCATCAGCTCTCTTCGCACCTAATCTCTTGGATTCGGAATCTCTACCGTTCTTGGTAGAACCAACTCCCTTTTTATGTGCAAAAAATTGAAGGTTAAAGTTAAACATGGTCTACACCTCCTCGATTTTTACTTGCAAATACTGTTCCCCGTACTGTCTGCTGAGCTTCTGCAGTGAAAACACCATAAAGTCCATCAGAAATACGGTCTTGTCCTGCGGAATGGAATTCTCGAAATCACATTTGATAAATCCCGTCTCCTCATTCTGCGTCAGCTGCATTTTTTCGTCGACCATCTCGTCCAACGCCATGATCGTACTCTGTACGGTCACGGAGATCGCTGCACAGAGGATATCCGGTTCCTTACCGAACAATCTCTTCTTCGCATATTCCGCATGCCCCATGCAGTAGAATCCACGATAGATCCCTTCATGGTTCTTACGAATGATAATAGTTGTCATAACGATTACGCGTTAATCTTTTCGATCTTAACCTGAGTGTATGCTTGTCTATGACCATTCTTCTTGTGGTAACCGGTTTTTCTCTTGTACTTGTATACAATAACCTTCTTACCTCTACCCTGCTCCATAACGGTTGCGGTAACAGTTGCGTTAGCAACGTCAGCACCAACCTTGAGGGTATTGTCACTTACTGCGATCACCTGGTCAAAAGTAACAGTGTTACCAGCTTCTGCATCGATTTTCTCAACTTTGATCACATCACCTTCAGAAACTTTGTACTGCTTTCCACCTGTTGCAATAATTGCGTACATAATAAGGCACCTCCTATTATTTACTCGCTAACTTTGGTGGTAAAGGATTCTAAAATCCGACACACTTATACCTAGTTATGCGGCATACCGTAGTATAATAACATGAGGCGCCCTAATCGTCAAGATATAATTTTATTTTTTTGAAAAATATTTCAGATATCTACTTTTCCAGAATATCTGCATTATTTTTCTTCTCGAAGTCTTCCACATACTGAATGATCAGCTTTACGGTTCCTTCGATGCCGAGGATGCTGCTGTTGATGCACAGATCGTAACTATCAGCTCTGCCCCACTTCTTGGAAGAATAATAGTTGTAGTAACTCTGACGCTGCTTATCCTTCTTCGTGATCATTTCCTTTGCCTTGGCTTCCGTCAGATCATATCTGGCCATGATACGTTTGGTCTTCACATCGTCATCGCCGAAGATGAACAGATTGATGCAGTTCTTGTAATCTGCCAGAGCATAATCTGCACAACGGCCTACAATAACGCAAGGGCCTTCATCGGCGATCTTCTTGATCGTATCGAACTGTGCAAGAAATACTTTGTGGCTGATAGGCATATCTACAAAAGAGGATGCATTGTAGCCGAAAGAATAAGTATCCATCACCAGATTATACAGGAAAGAATTGGTAGGTCTCTCATCATGGTTCTGGATCATTTCCTCACAGAAACCACTTTCCTGTGCCGCTCTGATAAGAAGTTCCTTATCATAGCATTTGATTCCGAAATACTCTGCAACCTTTTCCCCGATTTCACGGCCTGCAGAACCAAACTGACGTCCAATGGTAATAATCGTATTCATACACACACCCACTTTCTGCTGTACTTGATAACTAGCATTTTTTGTATTTTCATTATACGTGATATTTAACAAAAAATCAACCAATTATCAGTTTTTTTAGTCGTTTATTACTAATTTTCATATGATGCATGCATTTTTTCTGCTATTTTCATGCCTTCATCCGTCTGTGCCAGGCCTCCTAACGCCGTTTCCCTCAGGGAAGCATCCATTTTATCCCCGACTTCTTTCATGGCATCCATAACCTGATCCGGTGGAATCCGGCTTACGATCCCCGCCATTGCCATATCCGCACAGGCCATGGCATTCACAGTACCGATCACATTTCGTTTCACGCATGGAACCTCCACCAGTCCCGCTACCGGGTCGCATACCAGTCCCAGCAGATTCTTCATGGCCATGGCAGCCGATGTAGCAATCTGTTCACAGTTGCCTCCCTGCAGATATGTCAGAGCTCCGGCTGCCATGGAACTGGCGGACCCGATCTCCGCCTGGCATCCTCCCGCAGCCCCGCTGATGGAAGAACGGGTGGCTATAATCTGTCCAATCCCCGCCGCTACATACATGGCTTTCAGAATTTTGTCGGTATCCCTGCACCGTTTTTGAAAATAGGGAACCAGCACCGCAGGCAATACCCCACAGGCTCCAGCGGTAGGTGCTGCCACGATCCGTTTCATACAGGCATTGGATTCTCCCATCTGTAACGCTCCTGCAATACATTCGTCTACATATTCCCCGCATAGTGACTCCTTACCGGTATTGTGTGTGTATTCCTCCATCCGTTGGCCATCACCGCCGACAAGTCCGCTGGAGGACTTAATATCTCCTTCATAAGTAGCCGCTGCCAGCAGCATGGCATCCCAGGTAGTCCGCATATGCTCCATACTGTCCTGCTTTGACACATTCCGCTCCGCCATATCATCTTCCAGAATCACCTGCCAGAATTCTTTTCCTTCCGTATGACATTTCTGTAATATCTGTTCAAATGACTGATAGGACATAGTTACTCCTCCACATTGATATAGGTCACCTTAATGATGCCGTCCAGCTGTTCCAGCCAGGCCACCGATTCCTCCGGCACTTCCTGATCTGTCTCTATGACCATAACGGCGTAGCCGCCCCGCTTGTCCCTGTAGAGTTGCAGAGTTGCAATATTCACCTGCTTTTCAGCCAGCATGGAGGTCACCTGTGCCACATGTCCCGGCTGATCCACATTGTGTACAATCAAAGTCGGCTTTTCCGCAGAGAAATTTACTTCGATCCCATCCAGTTTTGCGATCAGGATCCGGCCGCCGCCAATGGAAGCCGCCTGCACTTCTATTTTCCGCCCATGTTCTCCGGTCAGCCGCAGAACCGCCGTATTGGGATGGGCATCTTTCAGGGTAATGGTGGAAAAAGAGAATTCCATTCCGTCCTTTTTCGCCAGGAAAAAGCTGTCCGGAATCCGGATATCATCCGGCCGCATTCCCAAAAGGCCTGCGATCAGCGCCTTATCCGTGCCATGTCCGATGCCCGTAGTAGCAAAGGAACCATGCAGAAGGATTTCCGCCTTCACCACATGGTCCTGAAGTAATTTTCCTGAAATATAACCGATCCGGACCGCTCCCGCAGTATGAGAACTGCTGGGGCCGACCATTACAGGTCCTAAAATATCAAACAGATTCATAGTCGCCTCATTTCTGTACGAAACATAAGCTATAAGTTTTATTTCTCCAACACTGTCAGAAGATGTTCAAAATATTCCGGCAGCGGAGCATCGATCTCCAGATATTCTCCGGTAGTGGGATGAATAAATCCCAGTGTCTTGGCATGAAGTGTCTGCCCCTGTAATTTGAAAGGACTTTTCCGGTTGGAGTAGACTTCATCCCCCAGAAGCGGATGCCCGATGCTTGCCATATGCACACGGATCTGGTGCGTCCTTCCGGTCTCCAACACACACTCTATATAAGTATATCCCTGAAATCTCTGTAATACCCGGTAATGGGTCACGGCACGTTTTCCGTTCTGGTGGTTCACCGCCATTTTTTTACGGTCATTCGGATGCCTGCCGATGGGCTGGTCGATGGTGCCTTCCTCCTGATTCAGCTCTCCGAAACAGATGGCACGGTATCTTCTGTTGATGGAATGTTCCTTCAACTGTTCTGCAATGCACCGGTGTGCTTTGTCATTTTTGCAGGCAATGACAGATCCAGTGGTATCCTTGTCGATACGATGTACAATACCGGGGCGCAGTACTCCGTTGATCCCGGACAAATCCCTGCCACAGTGATACATCAGTGCATTAACCAGAGTGCCGCTGTAATGTCCCGCCGCCGGATGCACCACCATCCCCTTCGGCTTATTCACCACGATCAGATCCGCATCCTCATACAGGATATCCAGAGGGATGTTCTCCGGTTCAATATCCGGTTCCACAGATTCCGGCACGGAGAAGACTACTTCATCATCACATTTGACACGACAACTTCCCTTTACCGGCGTACCGTTTACCAGCACATTTCCGTCTTTGATCAGCTTTTGGATAAAAGAACGGGACAGATTCTCCACAAGCAGACTCATACATTTGTCAATCCGTTCGTCTTCCATCTCATCTGTTATCTGAAATCGGAGTTCTTCCATTATTTCATCTCCCGATAACGATTCTGCTTAAAGTTGAGGAATTCCAGATCCTTTTCCTTGTATACGAACAAAAACAGAATAAACAGGCCAATGGTAGCCACTACCACATAAATATCCGCCACATTAAAGATCGGATAATTGATCAGTACGAAGGAGATAAAATCCACTACATAATCCAGTCGGAATCTGTCGATCATGTTGCCGATACCTCCGGCAATGATCACTGCCAGCAATACATGCACGATTCGGAATTTCTTCTGTTCCGGAAGCTTGAAAAGGAAAAACAACAGCACCGCAAGAAATACGATTCCCACAAACAGAATAAATATCTTCTGGTTCTGCAGCATACCGAATGCGGATCCTCTGTTCTCCAGATATTGCAATTCCAGAACTCCGTCAATGATCACATAGGCCGGCTGGTTCTTCAGATGTACCACCGCCAGATGCTTGGTAAACTGATCCAGTACCAGAAGTACGGCTGCAATCAGGGCATCTATGATCAACATAACAACTCGACTACTTTTCTTTTCCTTATTCATGAGCATCCTCTTCACTAAAATTGATTTCTTCGATGGCAGCCAGAATTTCCTCATCCGTAACGGTTCTGTCGATAACTGCCTTTCCGATCTTCTTTAACAGAATAAATTTGATCGTACCGGCTTCCATCTTCTTATCGGATTTTGTAAGTTTCAAGATCTCCTGCGGATCGATATCGTCCACGGAGATTGGCAGATAAAACGGTACAAACATATCACGGATCTCATAAAATTCTTCCATGCTCAGCATTTCTTTTTTCCAGGAAATATATGCTGCAGCTACCGTACCCAGTGCCACACACTCTCCATGATACAATTCAAAATTCTTGTATTTCTCGATAGCATGTCCGATCGTGTGTCCAAGATTTAAGAGAGCACGGTCTCCCTGCTCGGTAGGATCCTTTTCCACCACCATTTTCTTGATGGAGCAGGTACGGATCACCATTTCTTCCAGGGTATTCAGATCCCGCTCGCAGATCTCATACATGTTCTCGATCAGCCACTCATAGAAGGGCGCATCCTTGATCAGTGCGGATTTCATTACTTCCGCAAATCCGGAATAAAACTGTCTCTCTTCCAGCGTTTTTAATACGGACAGGTTCATATATACCAGTCTGGGCATCTTAAATGCGCCTACCATGTTCTTATAGCTGTCAAAATCCACACCTGTCTTACCGCCAATAGAGCTGTCTGCCTGTGCCAGCAATGTAGTTGGAATCTGTACAAAATCAATGCCTCTTAAATAAGTAGCCGCCACAAATCCGGTCAGATCACCGCAGACGCCGCCGCCCAGTGCCAGCAGCATATCTTTTCTGTCAAAACCCTCTTCAATCAGGAAACGGTACACGTCCCTCACGGTATCCAGATTCTTGTGTTCTTCTCCTGCGGGGAACACATATTTCACAGCCTTACGGCATTTTCCCTCCAGAAACTTAAGAATCTGTGCCGCATACAGTCCGTCTACAGTGGAATCCGTCACAATACATAATCTCTTGTCTGCTGCGCCAAGCTCTGCCAGTTCTTCCCACAGGCCGTCAAAAGACTGCTGGAATACAATATCGTAGCAAGGCTTTTTGTTATAAAGCACCGGTAATCTCTGTGCCATGTTGTTCACCCTTCAGTTCCTTATAAACTGTTCTTTCTTGTATAATTTATATCTGTTTTTAAAAAACTTCCTGCAGTTGCCCACAGGAAGTTATCTTCATATGACATTTTAATGGCATTTGACATTTTATGACATTCCATTGTTGATCGGCATTTCAAAAGATCCGGCGCCGCCGAAAATATCCTGAAAATCACCGGAGATATCTACGCTGGCCGGCGTAATAATGAAAATATAATGGGATATTTTCTGTAAATTACCCGATATTGCGAAACAGGATCCGGAAGTAAAGTCAATGATACGTTGGGCGATATCCACGTCCAGGCCTTCCAGATTAAGTACCACTGTCCGGTTGGCCAACAGTGTCTCTGTGATCTCTCTTGCATCCTCTACGGAAGTAGGCTTGATCACACAGACCTCCATGCCGGTTCCAGGCATTTTCTTGGTCACGGTGCGGTGGATCGGTGTTACCTTAGGCTGTGAGGAACGCTTACTCTTCTCTTCCGGTTCGTCATCCTCCTGTGCCTGCTGTCTGCTCTTGGCCGGGCTGAATTTCTTTACCGGTTCTACTTCTTCCTCATCATCCAGATAATCGTCATCATAGAAACCTTCATCCTCTTCATCGTTCAGTTTCATATAATTCAGGAACTTATCCATTACACCCATTGTTGTGTGTCTCCTTTATTATTCAATCTCTTTCTAGATCGTCTTACTATAATCCCTTTCTCCGAAAATACCGGTTCCGACTCTGACGATCGTGGCTCCTTCCTGCGTGGCCACCATATAATCGCCGGTCATTCCCATGGAAAGAATATTCATAGAAATATTATCAATGTTTTTATTTCCGATGTCAACAGCTAATTGCCGAAGTTTCTGAAAATAGCCCCTGTTTTCTTCCGGATCCTCCACAAAAGGGGCGATCGTCATCAATCCTCTGATATGTATTCCCGGAAGCGTTGCAATCTCACGGATCAGTGTTGCAGTTTCTTCTACCGTAGTTCCGAACTTGCTTTCCTCCTGTGCCACATTTACCTCGATCAGGATATTGACTTCCACCTGCTTCTTCACGGCTTCTCTGCTGATCTCTTCCGCCAGCCGGAGGCTGTCCACGCTGTGGATCAGGTAAACCTTATCTACAATATATTTTACCTTATTGCGCTGCAGATGGCCGATCATATGCCATCTGACATCCGAAGGCATCTGAGGGATCTTGTCCACCAGTTCCTGAACCTTGTTCTCCCCGAAATCTCTGGCTCCCGCACGGTAGACATCCATCAGCATATCCACCGGTTTGGTCTTGCTGACTGCAAGCAGCGTCACTTCCTGCTCCGATCTGCCCGCCTGCTCACAGGCTTTTGTGACGTTCTCTTTTACCGTTTTGTAATTTTGTGCCAGTTCCATGCTCTGTATGGTCTCTTCCATAGTATCCGCCATCCTTTCTAGCTTTCCGGTGTCTGACTTTCCTGTGTTGCTTCCTGTGTGGTCTCCTGCGTCGGTTCCTCTCTGGTCTCCGCTGGAAGTGGCTCTGTGCTCTCCGGTATATTGTCGCTTACTCCCGGTTCTACACTGTCTGTAGGAATATCCGTCCTGCCGGTATCTGTTTTCTTGATATTGGTGATGATCTGATCATCCGATACCGAAGAACCGTCCAGTACAATATAGTCATATACATTCAGGCCATAGGTCGTATTGGCTTTTACGATGGAATACTCGTCATTCTGATACAGAATATTGATCTGCTTGAAGTCAGCATATCCCTTATTCACATTATACACACCGATCAGTGTTGCACGCTTGCTTACCGTATAGGTCTCCTGGCTGTCTGTCTTGTACAGGACATCTCCGGCCTTCAGCACCGAAGTATCCATGTAGTACACGCCTTCATTTTCATCGTAGCTGTACGCACCGGTCTCCACAAATTCACTGGAAATGTCCCCGTTATCCCGGTAGCACTGTCTGATCACACCCTGGGTTCCCGTATTTTCATTGGTCGTGACAAAATCTTCATCGATCAGGAAAAATTCCTTCTCCACAATGGAAGAATTTGGAATCTTCAGTCCGGTCTCATCATTCAATATCAGCTCGATATCCAGAAATCTGTCGGATACAAACGTAACCATGGAATTTGTAAAGGTAAGTGACAGAAATGTATTGCCATCACTGCCGGTAAACAGCTTTGCCTGCCCCCAGGACTCATACTGATTCTTCAGAAAACGTACTTTGACATAATCCTCCTGTTGGATCTCTGCGCCTCGCTCTGCATCGATGGGAATGACCACCGACCAGTTTTCCTCCGTGGAAAGCTTGTACACCGGATCTCCCACAGCCATCAGTTCATTACCGAGCATCTGTTTCTTCTCGTAATTTTTGTTATCAAATACTTCCTGGGTAACGCCTTCCACGGTCAGATTCTCATAACCGTCCGTCCAGTAAGCCACGATACCGGTGGTGGGCGCATAACAGAAATTTACAATATTTGCAGCCGAACCGTTATTTCCGTTTTCAATGCTTTGCAGCATATTTACATTGGCCAGTTTCAGCACCGTGTTCTTCAAAGAATATTTAAAATCATAGGTACTCTCGTAATTTTTGTCATCGTACCCATGCATAAAATTCACGATTTCATTACGGAATTCCGAAAGTTCCTGGTCACTCAGGGTATTTTCTCCAAGGCTGGCATCCTCCAGTTCTTCCGTCAGCCGGCCCGTCTCGTCCACGATGTAAACAGTGTCTCCCTTGGCCACCCGTTCGCCTTCTCTTGCATAAAAATTCACATATCCGGCAGTATCCGTACTTACAACTTCCTCTGTGCGGATTGACACTCCACGGTAAATATTATTGGTAGCCAGTGATCCTTCCGTTACTTCATAACGCACGATGTGGTCTGTCTGAAAATACAGTATCACACAAATGATTACATAAATAAAAATAGCTCCGAAGATGAGCATACCGATATTGAGGTTCAAAGGTTTTCTGTATTTTTTTATTTTTCTCGGTTGTTCTGCCATTGGAAAACCTCCTTTCCTCTCCCTTACATTTGAGAAGCCCCGGTTGGCATCCGAGGCTTCTCATACGTGAAAATTATAATTCGTTCTTCTTACAAAGATACAATGATCTTATCCTTCACAGACTCCGGTAATTCGGATTCGTCCCTGGATACACTGAGGATAAAATCCACCTGGAAGAAATCACTCATTCTCTCCAGTTTTTCAACAACTGCGGAAATGTCTTTGTCTTCCAGTGCTGCGATTTTCAGAAAGCTGTCAAAATACATCTGCTCCAGATCATGATCCTGAGAAATGATACCGCATACGAATCCCAGAAATTCGCTTTCATTCTCGATCATATAACGGGAAACGTCGATCAGACGCACCTTGTTGTTCAGTTCATACATATGTTTCGTACTTTTGTCCAGATATACGATACTTCCCGCAATATCCTTTACCTCGCTGTTGACTTTGTCCAACAGCTGTTTTGTCTTGCCCTTGCCCTTTTTGCCTACAATCAACTGAACCATTGGTGTAACCCTCCTGTCGTAAAATTTATAGGAACTTCACGCAACCTATTTACTTTATTATAGTTTATAACCCCTCAAAAAACAACAGTTATTTATTGATTTGCTCCAGGAGTTGTACCATTTCCGGGTACAGCACATCACTGGCTGAGGAATTCAGGATTACCGATATATAAGGAGCTCCGCTTGTGTCTCTGGATAAAAGGATCAGACAATGTCCCGCCGCGTTGGTCGTACCTGTCTTGCCGCCGATGACTGTAATGTTCTCCGGTGCCTGAAAATCTCCCCGCAAAAAACGGTTTGTGCTGTTCACCGTAAGTTCCTTGGCTTTTCCGTCCTTGTCATAGTATGCGGTTTGGTAGCTTGTCATGTGAATGATCTCATTAAAGGAATCATATTTGATTGCTTCATTAAAGATCAGATACAGGTCATAGGCTGAAGTATAATGATTGTCATCCGACAGACCATGAGGATTGGCAAAACTGGTATTTGTAGCCCCCAGTCTCTGTGCTTCCTCATTCATCATCTCCACAAAATGATCTACACTGCCGCCGATATTCTCCGCGATCAGCATTGCTGCGTCGTTGGCGGAATACATCAGCAGAATATGTAATGCCTGATCCAATGTCATGGTATCTCCGACTTTTAATCCGCACAGCTGTGCACCGGATTCCGTGATCTTTACGCTATCCGTAGCTGTCAGCACAGTATCCGGTGACGCATTCTGTAATGCCATCAGTGCCGTCATTACCTTGGTCAGGCTGGCCGGATACAATCTTTCATGTGCATTTTTGGAATATAATACCTTTTTATTGTTTACGTCGAACAGTACAGCGGCCGAGGCCTGTGACATGTCTACGCTGCCATCCCCCGTCTGGTCCTCCGTCACCACACACAGATCTGCAGCAAAGGGCTCTGCCCTGCCCGCTCCGGTTCCTGCCAGCACATTGAAACTGCTGACACTGGAATTGACATCGTACGGAAATGTATACGCCACATTACCGCATCCGGTAAGCAGACTCATGCAGAGGATCAAGGACATGCAGAAGCAGATCCGACGAACTTTATTTGTACATTTCACGCCACTCTAAATCTCCTCTGTCTAAGGACTTGATCAACAGTTCCGCGCTGGCGAGATTCGTTGCCAACGGAATATTATGCATATCACACAAGCGCATTACATTGCTTACATCCGGCTCATGGGCCTTGGGTGCCAGTGGATCCCGCAAAAAGATCACCAGATCGATCTCGTTGTGTTCGATCTGTGCACCGATCTGCTGTTCTCCTCCCAGATGTCCAGCAAGATATTTGTGTATATTCAGGTTGGTAACCTCTTCGATCAGCCTGCCGGTAGTTCCTGTGGCATATAATTCATTTTTACTTAAAATTCCGCGATATGCAATGCAGAAATTCTGCATCAGTTTCTTTTTGGCATCATGTGCGATCAGTGCAATGTTCATATAGTCCATACCCCTTCTCTGTGTAATGTATGATTTCTTTTGTCTAGCTTCTCTTCGCCTGTAATCGTACGTTCAGTACAACACCCATTCCAATATACAGACTCATCAGCGAGGTCAGGCCATAGCTTACAAAAGGCAGCGGAAGTCCTGTATTCGGTAAAATAAACGTAGCCACTCCGATGTTCACAAAGCTCTGGAAAGCGATCAGTCCCCCCATTGACGCCGCTATGATCGTCCCCGCGGTATCTTTCGCCTTTCCCGCGATAGAAACGCACTCCATTGCCATCAGCATCAGCAGTATGATCACTACGATACTTCCCTTAAAGCCAAACTCTTCACCGATAACAGCGAATATGAAATCGGTTTCCGCTTCAGACAGGAAATTGCCATTCTTTACCGATGTGATCTCATTGTTTTTATAGCCCTTGCCGTCCAGTTCTCCAGAGCCTATGGCCATTACAGAGTTCAACTGCTGGTAAGCCAGATCCGTGGAATATTCCTCCGGATTGACGAAGGCAAGGATACGATTTTTCTGGTAAGTCTCCAATATGGTACTGTCCGGCTGCATTGCCAGAGATACCAGTATGATCACTGCAGGAATTGCCACCGCCAATGCTCCGAAGATCAGCTTATAACTGATGCCTCCGGCATACAGGATCACGCAGAAAATAAAGATCAGCACAAGGCTGGTAGACAGCGCCGGCTGTTCCTTTACCATGATCCAGGGAACACCCATAAGTACCGCAATCGATGCGATCACAGGGAAAGTATTCAGCTTCTCCTTATATTTCATAATAAACTGTGCAAAGAATAAAATCAATAAAATTTTTGCAAGTTCTGAAGGTTGAAATTGCAGTCCACCGATCTTAAGCCACCTCTGGGCTCCGTTGCCTTCTTCACCCATCAGGATTACCAGTCCGAGCAGTACCAGATTGCCTATGTACATCAGCCAGTAAAGCTTCAGGATCACGGAATAATTAAAAAAAGAAAGGGCGATCATGATAACAAGCCCCGCAACTACACCCGCCATCTGTTTGGTCTGCTGGGCAGGTTCCGCACTGCCGATGGTTATGATGCCGATGATGGACAGTGCAAGTATCAGTATGATCAGTTTAAAGTCATAATCCCGTAATCTATAATTCTTAAACATCCGTTTGACCTTTCTGTTTTTTATGCTCCTTATGGCATTTTCGCAGTCTTCTGTAAATCAATAATGGGAATATTGGCAATCAGGCTGGGGCTCTTATTCCGTCCGCCCTTACTGCCCTTTGCCTGTATCTCGATTTCCATATGATCCGTATCGATCCGCATATATTTCGAAATCACTTTTGTAATATCCGCCTTGATCAGTTCCATCATCTCCGGAGAACAGTTCACCCGGTCCGATATCAGCAGGATTTTCAGACGGTCCTTTGCCACCTGGCAGGAGCTTTTCCTGCGAAAAAAATGTTTCATATTCATCCCGTCCCCTTCCTATGCTTTCCGAAAAATACCGGTTACTTTTGTCCAAAAAGATACTCCTTTTTCGAAATCCAGGAACGGAATTTCTTTTCCCAGCACACGATCCACCACATTGCGGTAAGCCTTACCCGCCGGTGTATCGCTTCCGACTAATGGTTCTCCCTGATTGGTGGCGATGACTACATTCTCATCATCCGGAACGATTCCGATGAGCGGTACCGCCAGAATATCCACCACATCATCCGCAGACATCATATCTCCGCGCTTTACCATATCCATGCGCAGTCTGTTGATGATCAGATCCATCTGTTTGAAGCCGTTGGCCTCCAGCAGTCCAATAATACGATCTGCATCTCTGATGGCCGAGACCTCCGGTGTTGTTACCACCAGTGCCCTGTCGGCCCCGGCAATAGCATTTTGGAAGCCCTGTTCAATTCCCGCCGGGCAGTCCAGAATGATGTAATCAAATTGTTCTCTCAAGTGGTCGATCACCTTCACCATCTGTCCCGGGGTGATTGCCGATTTATCTCTGGTCTGTGCCGACGGCATCAGATACAGTCCCGGATGTCTCTTGTCCCGAATCAGTGCCTGTTTGATTCTGCAGTTCCCTTCGACCACATCTACCAGATTGTAAACGATACGGTTCTCCAGTCCCATGACCACGTCAAGGTTACGCAGACCGATATCCGTATCGATCAGGCAGACTTTGCTGCCCGCTTTTGCAAGACCTGTTCCAACGTTTGCGGATGTAGTGGTCTTACCTACACCGCCTTTTCCTGAAGTGACGACAATGACTTCGGAGCTTTTCTTCTCCGTGGAAACGTTTTGTTCCATTTTGGATTCCTCCTGTTTGATTTTGTCGTCCCCTGGATTCTTTTAAAAAGTACCCAGTAATTCTTTTGTAAGGGGATCAAATACGATCTTCCCGTTCTTCAGGTGTGCAATTTTCGGTTGTACTTTGGGACGAATGCCCCATTTCGACTGTTTCGCATTGGTTTTATATTTGAAATCGCCGATTTTTAATCTTTCCGGCTCCATTTCAAGCGCTACAATATAACAATCTTCTCTGCCAGATCCGCCCGCATAAGCTTCCCCGTACAGTCCTCCCAGAATGATGATGTTGCCTGCGGAGATCACCGCACTGCCCGGGTAGACATCCCCCAGGACCACGATGCTGTTCTCGGTTTCTATGACTTCCCGGTTTTTGAGGGTTCCCTTGTAGAACTGCCCCTCGTCCCCGGTGGAAAGCTTTTTCTCCATATGCTGCAGAGCTTTGATAAAGTTCTTGTTCGTGGTCTCATCATGGCCCACGATACAGGCGATCCTCACATTGCTGTTCTTCCGGATGGTATCCAGAATGCGGATTTCTTCCACTTCGGTCACCTCCCGTCCCTCCATGGATAATGCCATGGTGGACGTACCGAAGAAGTTTTTCGCCTCTGTGAATTTCACCGCCAGTTCCTGCAGGATTTCTTCCAGGGAAGCATCCTCCCTCATCAGAAGAGTGATCCCGCTCTGATAACTTTTGATCAATACTGCATCTTTCATTTTCTTATACCTGTCTTTTTATTTTCTTAATATCCGAAGTCCCACATTTGACATTCATCTGTCTGTGTTATCTGACTCCGGATAGTTACATCTCATTGGATACTGCATTGTCGAGAGTATCCGCAGTACCTGTGATCAGATCATCCTCTTCCGCCAGTCCGTAATAATACTTGATAATATCTCTGGTGAACTGGGCTGCATAGTCTGAAGAATATCCGAAAGGTATTCTTGTGGCAATGGCGATCTCCGGATTCTCATACGGCGCATAGCAGATAAAAAGCGCATGGTTTGGTCGGGAAGCTGTCTGCTCTGCCGTACCGGTCTTACCTGCGGCATTTACCGCCAGATCACTAAAGTACTTTTTGTTTTCCACCACCTGACGCATTCCCAGATGGAACGCATCCCAGTATTCCTGCGGCAGGTCAATCTGGTTTCTCACTCCTGCATGGTACTCTTTCAACAGATTGCCCTGGGAATCTGTTGTCTTATCCAACAGGGTCAGATTATAGCAGGTCCCACTGTTGGCAATGGTAGTGACATATCTGGCCAGTCCAACGGTAGTGTAGCTGTTGCTGCCCTGTCCGATGGCAGAACGTACCGGATCCTTGGTGGATACATCCGGTGCATATTCTCCGATCTCCACTCCCGATTTATCTGTCAGTCCATACAGATCCGCATATTTGCTCAGGGTATCCAGACCCGCTTCCTCATTATAGCTTCCGGTTCTGGTAGCCAGCTGGTAGCCCACATTGTAGAAGAAGTAGTTACAGGAATCCTTGATGGCAGATGTCACATTTTCATAGCCATGTCCGGAAATTTTCCAGCATCTGGGGGATGGTGTGATCTCGGTAAAAGTACCGACACAGTTCACGCGGCTCTGAAGATTAATCACATTCTCCAGAAGTCCCGCTGTAGCGGATACAATCTTGAACGTGGAACCGGGTGCTGCCTTATACTGGGTGGCAAAATTCAGCTGTGGGCTGGACTTGTCCGCATTCAGCTGCGCATAATACTCCGCATCCACGGTATTCGCCATTTTGTTATTGTCATATCCCGGATAAGACACCATAGCCAGCACATCTCCCGTATTGACATCCGTAATGACTACAGAGGCATTGCAGGGATCCAGTGCCAGTTGGGCCGGTGTGATCTCCAGATTATTGATCCGGTTCATCATAAACTGATATGCCGACAATTTACCGGAATACAGTGCTTCTTCATCCTCAGCCGGGATGTCCACCACCTGCTGTTCACACAGGAGCATACAGATCTGTTTCCCGGTGATCTTGTCATTTAAAAGCATATACTTGTAGAAACGTTTCTGGAACTCCGTGGTATGGTCGATGGCATTAATGGTGTACTCCAACAGTTTGTCATAAACTTCTGTAGAATCCGAATATTTGTCATTCAGATCCAGCTTGCTGACATCGATCCAGTTCATGGCGATGCAATACTGCAGATACTCCTTTAAGGAGATCACTTCCTCCTTCGCCCAGGCCGTCTGCGTAGCATCGTTATCATCCACCAGTTCCTTCATGATCACGCCTTCCTCCCGAAGGAGGCTTACGATATTACTCTGGTAAACCTGATATTCCTTGGAAAGCTTGCTATAGGGAGTTGCCCCTTCTGTAAGTTCGTAAGTCAGTCTGTCGTAAACACCCTGCTTATACTCCAGATAAGCGGCATAGACTGCCTTTTCCGTCTCTCCGGCATCTTCTGCCTCGAAATGTTTTCTGTCCAGGATATTGTTGTTGATCATGGCAAAATACACGTCATAGATCGGGATCTTAATGGACGAGCTCTTGGCATTCTCCGGCAGATTGAATTCTTTGGCGTTGATGATCTTGCTTGCCACCAGACCGGCCAGCTTCTGTTCGATGATATTATATACCGCCTCCGTAAGATCCTTATCGATGGTCAGGTAGACATCCGCTCCCGGCTGTGCCTCTTTCCGCTCTAAAATAGTGATCACCTTACCGGTATTGTTCACCACCACTTTTTCACTGCCCTTGGTACCCTGCAGGGTAGTCTCCATATATGCCTCAATACCACTCTTACCTACCACATCATTGATGGTATAGGTATCCTCCAGGCCGCCTTCCGTCACCACCTGGTCATTTAACTCTGCCAGTTCATCGGAAGAAATTTTGCCGGTATATCCCAGCACATGGGCGAAATATTTGCTGTCTATGTAGTGGCGCACCGTATCCTCTACGATAGACACACCGTCCAGTTGGTCGGAATTCTCCATGATCACCGCCACTGTCTCCGCACTGACATTGGTAGCCACAGTGGTTCCCACATATTTCCGGAAGGAGGTCAGATTCATGGCATACCGGATGGTTACCATCTGCAGCCACTCCTCTTTGGTATAACCTTTCCCCGGCACGAAAGGGGTCTTGGTGTTCTCGGGATCTTCGTACTGACCGATAGCAAAGCCCTTGGCACGGCTTAAGTACTCTATCAGTTCCTGGGCTGTCATGGCTTTTTCTTCTTCACTAAGCTCGTCTATGGTTCTGTATCCAAGCACATCCGCCTGAAAACGAAGCAGCGCCGTGCCATCCACGGAATAGGCATAATCGCCGTCTTCATCAATAATGATCTTAAAATCCGTGATCACACTGTCACCGTTTTTCTCGATCAGCTTTATCAGCCGATAGACAACGTCATTGACCTTTGCGTTCTTATTCCGGCTGGACTCAAACACATCCTCGATCTTCACAGAATAAGCCAGTTCATTTTCCGCCAGTACATTGCCGTTCCTGTCCAGGATCCGTCCTCTGGTACTGGATATATCCCTGGTCTTCTCGATCTGAAGGATAAAGTCGTTCAGATACTCTTCTCCGTTTACGATCTGCAGGTTGAAACAGCGGTAAAGCAGAACACCGGCAAAAAAAGCAAACAGTATCATAAGTACTGTCAGTCTGCTAGTCACAATATTAATAATGTGATCTCTAATTTCACGAAACAAATTTCTGTGCGCTCCTTTTTTCCTTCTCCTCCAGTTTCTGATTAATCTTCAGGATCAGAGGATACAAAATAATCGTAACAACGATGGTGTAAAGTGCCTCCGGCAGGATCACACTTGTAAAATAATACGGGAAATGAAAACGCCCTCTCAAAAGAAACATCAGAATGTAACAAATCAATCCATAAGAAATGTCGCTGACAATAATAAGCGCCAACGGCAGCTTGATATCCTCCGGATAAAAGATCCGGCTGAATTTCCCGTTAACAAAGCCTATGTACATCATGACCATGGCATAAAATCCCAGGAAACTTCCGAAAAAAATATCACATAAAAGCCCGCAGGAAAATCCGATCAGCAGTCCCTCCTTCTCCCCTCTCATAAATCCGAAGGAAGAAGTCAGAATGATCATCAGATTGGGAATGATTCCGCCCATTGCCAGGCTGTTAAATACACTGCACTGCAAGACAAAAAATAAAAGGATCAGAAGAACCACTACAATCTTGCGCAGGAAGCTGCTGTTATTCTCCATCTGCGCCTCCTCCCGGAACCTGCTGTTTCTTGTCCGTGATCACCAGCACCTCACTCAGATGCTCGAAATCCACCACCGGAGTCAGGTATCCGGATTTCGTCAGATTGTTGGTATCTTTATTGATGGTACTGATATAGCCGATCAGGATATTGGGAAGATATTTATCACTGATATCGGAAGTAACTACCTTATCTCCCTCTGCCACTGCATCCTGGCTGTCCACCAGCTTGCTGAAAGGAATCACTCCCTGGGCCATCATCTGCAGATCTCCGGATACGATCAGATTGTCACCCGTGGCAAGTGTCATACCGCTGACATTGGAATTGTCGGAAATAATGGAAGTCACCCGGGACCAGTTCGGTCCTACGGACGTAATGCGTCCCACCAGACCGCCTCCGGCGATCACATTCATATCATCCGCCAGCCCATCATTAGAGCCTTTGTCAATGACAAAAGAAGAATACCAGTTGCCAGAATCTCTGCTGATGATCCGGGCACCGATCTTATTGTAGTCCCCGTATTCTTCATCAAGCTCCAGCAACCCTCTCAGTTCATTCAGTTCATATTTGTCCTGCTGCAGCAGAGTGTTCTCTTCCGTCAAGGAAGCCACCTGCTCCTTCAGGGCACTGTTCTCCGCTAAAAGCGTCCGGATCTGCACCAGTTCATCGGAACGATTTGCCAGCCATTCTCCGGCCTTGGCGATCCCCTGTTCAAAGGGTACGATCACATATCCCACCACTCTGTTGAACGGTCGGTTAAATACATTGGTTCCAAAGGTCACCAGCATCATGATGGTGCAGAGGATAGTTAAAATAAAAAGGAGATATTTACTCGGTAAAGTAAACCTCTCCCCTTTTCTTTTTACGACTGGGCTCATTTACTCATCCCTTCAATTGCATAAGCTACCGTTTTATAGTTATCATCCTTGATGATCTTGGCAAGTCCTGTTGCCACGCTGGTCAGCGGATTCTCAGCCACATTCACATGCAGTCCGGTACCGGTTGCCAGTCTCTCTGCCAGATGACTTACCTGGGATGCTCCTCCGGTCAGATAAATACCGTGACGGTAAATATCCGCTGCCAGTTCAGGGGGTGTTCTCTCCAGTATCACCTTTACATTATCAATAATGGTATTAAAGTGCTCTTCCAGAGACTCGTCCACCATTCTTGTGGGAATCTCACGCTCCACCGGCAGACCGGTGACAATGTCTCTGCCGTATACTACAGCACCCTTTCCTTCTTCTTCCAGTTCCTTCAGGGCAATCTTCACATTCTCCGCCGTCTTGCCACCGATGATCAGAGAGAATTCTCTTCTGACTGCCGCACGGATGGCATCATCAAATTTCATGCCGCCCACCTTGATCAGACGGCTCAGTACGATACCGCCCAGTGACAGGATGGAGATTTCCGTGGTCTCATAGCCGACATTCACCACCAGGACGCCCTGGGAATTTTTTACATCGATATCCAGACCCAGACCGTCTGCCACGGCCTTCTCCACTACCATGATCTTCTTGGCCTTTACGTTAGCTCCTTTGATCAGATCATAGAATGCTCTTTTTTCCACCTCGGTAACATCCGTAGGCACTGCAATGAAGAAATCAGAAGGCTTGGTATTGCCCTTCTGCAGATCACCGATAAAATACTTTACTAGCGTCTCCATATTTTTGATATCCGCGATCACACCATTGGAAAGCGGATAAGAAATATGGATATTGCTGGGAGCTTTCTCATACATTTCAAATGCAGAGTTACCATAAGCAAATAAAGTATTCTTATTCTCGATGGCAATCATATTTTTTTCGATCATGATATTGTCATCATTGCGGTTATAGATCTTTATATTGTTGGTACCAAGGTCGATACCAAATGCATTGTTTGCCACTGTCGTTATCCCTTTCTTATATCAAAAATTTTTGCTCTCTGAAGCTAGTATACCTGTTATCGCCAATAATAATGTGGTCTAACAGCGGAATGTCCATCTGGTTTCCCACCTTTGCCACATTTTCCGTCAGCTCCCTGTCGGATCTGCTGGGAGTGGGATCTCCGCTGGGATGATTGTGCACGAGGATAAGACTGACTGCCTTGTCCTTTAACGCCTCCAAAAATATCTCTCTGGGAGAGATCAGTGCCATATTGACGCTGCCGTCCGACAATTTCTTCTCACGGATCAGCTGTCCTTTGGCATCCAGACAGAGCAGATACACACATTCGGTATCCCTGTGTCTGAGCTTTTCCATAAAATATTCCGCCATGAAGCAGATCCCCTCTCTGGCTTTGGCCCGGCTCATCCTGTTGGACAGTTCGGCGATGCATTTTAGTTTCACCGCTTTCACCATGCCGATGCCCCGGATCTCCATCAGTTCTTCCACACTCACATCATGCAGACCCAGCAGTCCTTCTCTCGGATAGGTGGCCAGTGCCAGTACCTTCTCAGCCAGCGCCACCGCAGAATCCTCCTTCGTCCCGGTTCGCAGAATCACCGCAAGCAATTCCGCCTCCGTAAGATTCTCCGGTCCGAACTGCAGAAATCTCTCATAGGGAAGTCCCCGGTCTGTATTTACCTGTACATTCTTCTCGGGCATAAGTCTCCTTCTGCCTGCTCCGACGTATGCTGCCTAACGGATAAAACGGTATACCACGAACGCTATGATCACACCGATCACACTGGCGATCGTGATGTTAAACTCCAGCCCGAAAGTCAGAATAATGAAACCGAGATTCAGTTCCACTGGACTGCTGAGGCCGAAATTCTGTCCGTAATTCAGAAAAGTACCGTCGAAATAAGTCCCTATAAATCTGCCGATCACAAATCCGATCAGTACCAGGACGATCAAAACCCAATTAATTCTCTTCAAGGTAGTTCCTCTTCTTTCTTCTGTGTACTCTCCATGGCTGAACAGTCTCCCCGTGAGCCTGTCTTCCATACGTCTTTTTATACTATCACAAAAAGCTTCTTCTGTACACAAATTTAGTAGATTTTATTTTGCGCTTTTTCTACAGGATTCGTATTTTTCAATGTAGTTCTACATTGCTTTCCGGATCTGTTCTTCCGTCACAATACCTTTTTGTACCAGTACCTGCAGGGATTTCAGAATACCGAATTTGGCATGCTGCCAGGTCAGTCCGCCCTGGAAATACACTGCATACGGAGGCTTGATGGGGCCGTCCGCAGACAGCTCAATGGAGGAACCGGAAACAAATGCTCCCGCTGCCATAATGACCTGTGCATCATATCCCGGCATATCCCAGGGTTCCGGTGTCACATGACTGTCTACCGGTGCCGCCGCCTGAATTCCCTGGCAGAAGCCGATAACCCCTTCAGGCTGACCGAAGGTCACTGCCTGAATGATATCGTGTCGGCTCTCACTGCCGTTCGGTACTACCGCAAAACCTAATTTTTCATAGACATTGGCTGCAAAGATCGCACCCTTCAGTGCTCCCGCCGTCACCGTGGGAGCCAGGAAAAATCCCTGATAAAAATCTTTCAAAATGCCAAGGGAAGCGCCGACTTCCTTGCCCAGCCCCGGAGAGGTCAGACGGTATGCCGCATTTTCCACACATTCTTTCTTTCCAGCAATATATCCGCCGATAGGAGCAAGTCCGCCTCCGGGGTTCTTGATGAGAGATCCTACGATCATATCCGCACCCACGTCGGAAGGTTCTATGGTCTCCACGAATTCTCCGTAGCAGTTATCCACCATGCAGATCACGTCCGGCTTAATACCTTTAATGAAGGCGATCAGTTCGCCGATCCGCTGTACGGACAGGGTGGGTCTGGTCTGGTAGCCCTTGGATCGCTGAATCGTTACCAGATGAGTTTTCTCATTGATATTCTCACGGATTTTATCGTAATCAAAGCTTCCGTCCGGCAGCAGATCCACCTGGCGATAAGTCACACCGTATTCTGCCAGCGATCCCTTCGACGGGCGGATACCGATGACTTCTTCCAGCGTATCATAGGGTTTGCCTACCGGGGACAACAGTTCGTCTCCAGGTCTTAAATTGCTCATCAGAGCCAATGCCAGTGCATGCGTGCCGCAGGTGATCTGAGGGCGCACCAGTGCATCCTCCGTATGGAAAGTCGCTGCATAGACAGCCTCCAGGGTATCTCTTCCAAGATCGTTGTAGCCGTAACCGGTAGTGCCCAACAGGCAGGCCTCACTGACCTGATGCTGCTGCATGGCATTTACCACCTTTAACTGATTGTATTCCGCGTTACTATCCACTTCATCAAAGCGGTCTCTTAAACTTTTCTCAATGGTGCAGCCGTAATCATATACGGTCTTGCTGATTCCCATAGACAGGTAGATCTCTTCATTACTGCTTCTCATAAATCTCTTTTTCTCCTAATTCTCTGATCATGTATTCCAATATTTTCTCTTCGTTATAATCAAACCGACCCTTGTCGATCCAGGTGACTTCACTCTCTCTGCGAAACCATGTCAGCTGTCTCTTGGCAAAATGCCTGGTATCCCGTTTCAAGGTATAGACCGCATCTTCCAGGCTGCATTCTCCATCCAGATATTCCAGAATCTCCTTGTAGCCCAGTCCCTGCATGGACGTCATGCCCTTACGGCATCCCATATCCTTCAGTTGTCTTACCTCATCCACCAGACCCTGTGACATCATTTCATCGATTCTGTCCTCGATCCGTGCATACAGCTTTTCCCGGTCGTCCGTCAGCACAAAATAGCTGAAATTATAGGGACTTGTCCGTTCTTTTTCCCTCTCGTTGTGTACAGAGATCGGTTCTCCTGTCAGTTCATAATATTCTAAAGCACGGATGGTTCTCTTGATATTATTGGCATGAATATTCTCCGCCGATACGGGATCGACCTTCTTCAGCATCTCATGCAGACTCTCCGGTCCCTGTTCTTCTGCCAGAAGTTCCAGTTTTTTTCGATATTCGGTGTTCTCTTCGTTTTCCGTAAAATCAATGCCCCGAAGCACCGCCTGAATGTAAAATCCGGTGCCTCCCACCAGAATAGGGATATGGCTCCTGTCATATATCTGCTCCATACATTCCAGACAATGTTTCTGGAACACTACTACATTGAATTCTTCCCAGGGCTCCAGAATATCGATCAGATGATGGGGCACCCCCTCCATCTCCTCCGGACGGATCTTGGCAGAACCGATATCCATATGTTTATATACCTGCATGGAATCTGCCGACAGGATTTCTCCGTTTATGGCTTTTGCCAGCGCGATGGACAGTTTTGTCTTTCCCACAGCTGTCGGCCCGGTCAGGACCACCAGTGGTTTCTTTTTATTCTGTATTACCGACATTATTTTTTCCTTACTCTTTTTATCCTGCTATCCGTTGTTCTGGGTACAGTTTGCTGCATCGATGGCGATGACCAGCATCAGACCCTCCAGTTCATCCTGTGGATCGGAGAAATTAATAGTATACGTATCTCCCCAGTGAAACAGTTCTTTAGAGATATGGATGATACTGCTGCATCCATTGTATACATCATAATCCCATCCCAGAAAATCTCCCTCCACGCGCCAGCCGTTATAGTCGATCTCATATCTGGGCTTGAAAAAAGAAAACTGTTTGCGGATTTCACCACGGACCCGGCCACCGATCTCGATTTCAAAGGCCGGAAGAAAGGTAAGCAGCCGCTGTCTGATCACTCCCAGTTCATGGTTATTTCTGTCGTATACATGCAGCTGGTGTCCCAGGGAGAAAAACTCCGCTTTTACAAAATATTTTGGATTTTCATTTTCATCATAGACATCATAGGAATCTGTCCAGGAAAACACTCTCTGTTTGATCAGTAAACGCATTATACTATCCTCTTAAATTTCTTCTCCAGATCTGTCTCTGTCATGGTAATAATAGTGGGTCTGCCGTGGGGACAGTTGTAGGGATTATCCAGGGTCAGAAGTTCGTCGATCAATTTCTCCGCCTCCTGAAAGCTCAGACGGTTATTGCCTTTGACCGCCGCCTTGCAGGACATGGATGCAATCTTTTCCTCAATGACCTGAAAACTTCCGCGATTGCCGGTCTCCTGGGACAGTTCATCCAGCACTGCAAGGAACAGTTCCCTCTCACTGCATCCGTAGAGATCCACTGGTACACTACGGAGGGCATATTCGTTGCCTCCGAAAGCATCAATCTCAAATCCCAGCTGTGCAAAAGCATCCTCATAGGTGTGCAGAATGCTTTCCTCCTGTCCTGTCAGGCTGACAATAATCGCCGGCATCAGACGTTGGGACACCACACTCTTTTCATAAAACTGTTTCATCAGGCGTTCATATTTTACCTTTTCATGAGCCGCATGCTGGTCAATGATGAACAATTTGTCTTCAAACTGGATCAGCCAGTAAGTATCAAAGACCTGACCGATAATCCGGTAACGGCTGCGATTCTGCATGGACAACAGTTTTTCCTCGAACAGATTCAACTGCTGGGTATTTTTGATCTCCGGTTCCGGGGCGGCAGCTGCATCCTGCGACGATGCCGTGGGCTGTCCGGAAGCAGTTGTTGTGGCCATCTGTTCCTGTACCGGGTTCTTCCTGTCTTCCGGCGGCACTGCCTCCACGAAGAAATCATCTTCCTGCGGTACGGCTGTGGTGCTGACTGCTTTGGAAACTTCTGGTGTATTACCGTACAGGACGGCCTGCGTTTTTTTCACCGTCACAGTTCCTGCAACACCCACTGTGGAGTTCTCTATTAGCTCCGGCTTGCGGATACTGGTCTGTACCCCGGCATGATTTTCCTGCCAGACAGGTTTCTGTATAAATTCTCTCCGGTCCCTGGAAGCCGCTTCATATTTTGCTGCCTCCATGACACGATAGCTTTCTTCTCTCTTTTTTTCAAATACTTCCGGTGTGTGTTCTTTCCAGGAAGCTCTTCTCTCTTCCTGTTCTTTCTTCTGGATTGCCTTTTCATCCTCCAGAGAAGCATCCGGGATCATCTCCCGGTTCCGCAAAGTGATGGCGATCTTCTCACTGAGCATTCTGGCAAATGCCATGCCGTCAGAGAACCGCACATCCATTTTGGAAGGATGTACGTTCACATCCACCGTCTCCGTATCCATGGTGATATGCAGTACGCACAGTGGAAACTTATGCTGCATCAGATACTGCTTGTAGCCTTCCTCGATAGCCTTGGCGATCACACCGCTGCGGATAAAACGACCGTTGATAAAATAGATCTCGAAGTTACGATTGGAACGCACCAGTACCGGTTTGCCCAGATATCCTTCGACTTTGATGCCGTTCTCTTCGATCTGGATAGGCACCAGCTCTGCGGCGATCTCCCTGCCGTAGATCCGGTAAATTACCTCCCGCAGGTCACCGTTTCCGGAGGTATGGAATCTGGTCTGGTTTCCCAGTACGAATTTAAACGAAATATCCGGTCTCGACAACGCCAGATGTTCCATCAGATCCGTGATATAACTGCCCTCTGTGGCAGGCTGTTTTAAGAACTTCCGGCGTACCGGCGTATTAAAAAACAGGTTCCGCATGAGGAACGTTGTGCCGTCCGGTGCACCGATTTCATCAATGGATTGCTCCCGCGCCCCTTCCAGTACCATGCGGGTACCCGTGAGATTTTCCTTTCGCTTGGTAATGATCTCCACCCGGGAAACTGCCGCGATACTGGATAAAGCCTCACCACGGAATCCCAGACTCGCAATATGGTTCAGATCATCCGCATCCTCTATTTTACTGGTGGCATGGCGCAGGAACGCGGTAGGAAGCTGATCTCTCTCGATACCGCAGCCGTTATCCGTCACGCGGATGAATTCAATGCCGCCTTCCTTTGCCTCCACCGTGATTGCTGTAGATCCGGCATCAATGGCATTCTCCACCAGTTCCTTTACCACACTGGCTGGTCTCTCCACCACCTCACCGGCAGCGATCCTGTCGATCGTCCGGGAGTCCAGTACATGTATTCCCATAAATCTCCTCCCTTATGCTTTCTAGCCGTTCCAGCGGTTCTTTAACTTATTCTGCAGGCGGTACAAAGTATTCAGTGCATCCAGCGGTGTCAGAGTCGTTACTTCGATCTCCATCAGTTCCTTCAGCACATCCTCGTCCGTCACCGTATCAAACAGAGACATCTGCGCCAGATCCACTTCATCGTATTTTGGCTGTTTTTTTGCTTTCCCATCGCCCTTATTATCAATGGCGATACTCTGCACCTTTTCGGTGATATCATTGTCGGACAGCTGTTCCACGATCTCTTTTGCACGGTCAATGACCATATCCGGCACACCGGCCAGTTTGGCCACCTGGATACCGTAGCTCTTGTCTGCACCGCCCTTTACGATCTTACGCAGGAATACAATATCGTCTCCGCATTCCTTGACTGCGATGCAGTAGTTGTTGACATTGTTCATTTTGCCTTCCAGCTCGGTCAGCTCATGATAATGGGTGGCAAACAGTGTCTTCGCTCCCAAAAGCTTTCGATTACTGATATGTTCGATCACTGCCCAGGCAATGCTCAGGCCATCAAAGGTGGACGTGCCTCTTCCGATCTCATCCAGGATCAGGAGACTTTTGGATGTGGCATTCCGTAAAATATTCGCCACCTCATTCATCTCCACCATGAACGTGGACTGCCCGCTGGCCAGGTCATCCGACGCACCCACACGGGTAAAGATTCTGTCTACAATGCCGATGTTGGCACTTCTGGCAGGCACGAAACAACCGATCTGTGCCATCAGCACGATCAGTGCCGTCTGACGCATATATGTGGATTTTCCCGCCATATTCGGACCGGTGATGATGCTGATACAATGACTTCCATTATCCAGATAGGTGTCGTTGGCAATGAACATGTCATTAGTGATCATCTGTTCCACCACAGGATGTCTGCCATCCTTGATATCAATGACACCTTTTTCATTTAACTTCGGGCGTACATAGTGATTGCGCTCAGACACCAGGGACAGGGATGCATAAACATCCAGCTTTGCAAGCGCCTTGGCAGTATTCTGGATACGTACCAGTTCCTGTGCGATGGTATCCCGGATTCTGCAGAAAATATCATACTCCAGTGTCTGAAGCTTGTCCTCCGCATTTAAGATCGTATCTTCCAGTTCTTTTAATCTCGGTGTGGTATACCGCTCCGCATTGGCAAGGGTCTGTTTGCGGATATAATCCTCCGGCACCAGATCCTTGTAGGAATTGGTCACCTCAAAGAAGTAGCCGAACACATTATTTTTTTTGATTTTGAGATTCTTGATTCCGGTACGTTCTCTGTCTTCTTCCTCCAGCTGGACCAGCCATTGTTTGCCGTCATGTTTGGCTGCACGCAGATGATCTATAGTCTCATCGAACTGATCCTTGATCATTCCGCCTTCACGAATAGATATGGGCGGTTCCTCAACGATCGCCTCGTCAATCAGCTGATAAATGTCCTCCAGTCCATCGATTTCTTCCCGGATGGCTGCCAGCTCCTCTTTCTGGAAGCCCGCCAACACCGTCTTGATAGGCGGCAGCATCTGCAGAGAGTTACGAAAAGCGATCAGATCTCTGGGGTTTGCCGTCTTATAAGTTACTTTGCTGAGCAGTCGTTCCAGATCGTAAACCGGATTCAGGTACTCTCTGATCTCGTCCCGGGAGATGGAATCCTGATTCAGTTCCTGGATTGCATCCAGACGTTTCTCCATTTCTTCCTTATCAATCAGAGGCTGCTCAATATAGTTTCGCAGCAATCTGCCGCCCATGGCCGTCTTCGTCTTGTCCAGTACCCACAACAGAGACCCTCTCTTCTGCTTTTCCCGCAGTGTCTCTGTCAGTTCCAGATTTCTTCTGGTGGAACTGTCCAACAGCATGTATTTGCTGGTAAGATAGGGAGAAATATGAGTAAAATGTTCCAGATCCGTCTTCTGGGTATCATATAAATATTGCAGTAATGCTCCTGCTGCCAGAATTCCTGTAGGAAATTCCTCAACACCGAGGCCGATCAGAGTATTCACCTTAAAATGTCTCATAAGGATCCGCCGGCAGCCGTCATCATCGAACATGTGAGACTCCAGTGAGCTGACCGACATATGTAACCGGGACTTCAAGTCCTCCACATCATATCCGCTGACCAGAAAGGCCTCATTGCAGATGATCTCCGAGGGCTCATATTTCATCAGTTCGTCCTTCAGTTTCCGCAGGTCTTCTACCTCTGTCACATAATAATCTCCGGTAGTGACATCCGCTGCGGAAATGCCGATTCCATCCGAGGTATAGGCAATGCACATCAGGTAATTGTTCTTGCTGGCTTCCAACGACTGGACATCCAGGTTGGTCCCCGGGGTCACCACACGGATAACCTCTCTCTTCACCAGTCCCTTTGCCAGCTTTGGGTCCTCCACCTGTTCGCAGATGGCTACTTTATAGCCCCTGCTGACCAGTCTTGCCAGATATGTCTCCACCGCATGATAGGGAATACCACACATAGGAGCACGTTCCTCCAGTCCACAGCTTTTTCCGGTCAGTGCAATTTCCAGCTCTTTGGATGCTACTATAGCATCGTCAAAGAACATTTCATAAAAGTCTCCCAGGCGATAAAAAAGGATGCAGTCCTTATACTGCTCCTTGGTCTCCATATATTTTTGCATCATTGGTGTCAATTCAGCCATGATTTTCTCCTGTTCTGTAAAAGAATACACGACAAAGCGGACACGCAAAAGCTTGCGTATCCGCATCTATCTTAGCACAAAATATTGAGGTTGTAAATTAAAGAACCCGTCCACAAATGATAGTTTTTGCCCCTTATCCCAACCGTGCGGCGCGCTCCAGTGCATCATCAATATGTGCACACACATTCTCTCTGCCGACCTTGTCCAGAAAACCGCTCTTCTCCATGACGTGCATGGGCTGTTCCCCTACATGGGACAGAATGATCTGGATATTTTTCTTCTTGCAGTCTGTATATAGCTGTTCCAGATTATGCATAGCTGTGGCATCGATAGCGCTCACGCTGCGCATACGCAGTACCAGACAATTCATCTTCTCATCCAGCGTGATCTTGAGGATCTTGTCCGCTGCGCCGAAGAACAGAGGGCCGCTGACCTCATAAACCATAGTGTTGTGCGGTACGGCTCTTAAGGACAGGCTGTCCGCATCATCCTCATCGTCCACATATTTCCAGCCTTCCACTTCCGTCACATCGCTCATACGTTTCATGAACAGAATGGCTGCCAGCAGGATACCTACCTCAATGGCTACCACCAGATCAAACACAACGGTCAGTACAAACGTGGTCACCAGAACGATGATATCGCTCTTGGGTGCAGTCCTGCAGAGTCCTACGAACTTCCGCCAGTCACACATATTGTATGCCACCATGAACAGGATTGCTGCGATGGTAGGCATGGGGATCAGTGCCGCATAAGGCATCAGCACCACCAGTATTAACAGCAGTGTCACAGAATGTACCATACCTGCAATGGGAGTACGTCCGCCGTTTTTCACGTTGGCTGCGGTTCTGGCAATGGCTCCGGTAGCCGGAATTCCTCCGAACAATGCGGAAGTAATGTTGCCGGCACCCTGGGCGATCAATTCCATGTTGGAGCGGTGTCTACTATTCACCATGCTGTCTGCCACCACACAGGAAAGCAGAGACTCGATAGCCGCCAGAATAGCGATGGTGAAAGCATCCGGCAGGACATTCTGTACGGTCTTCAGGCTGAAGGACGGCAGAGAAATTGTCGGGAGCTTATTGGAGATCTCATACAGATCTCCGATGGTGTTTACATTCATATTAAGCAGTGCTACCATGGCACTTCCCACCAGTACTGCAATCAGTGAAGGGGGAATCTTCTTGCAGAAGCCCGGCAGATACTGCCATACGATCAGGATCAGCAGACTGATCACACCCACCAGAAGGGCCTGCAGATTGGTGGTGGATATAAACTGAAATACCGCTTTTAATTTGTCCATGGTCTCGATCAGCGGCTCTTCACTGACAATGGTCAGTCCCAGGAAGTCCTTGATCTGTCCGATAAAGATCGTCACAGCAATACCGGAAGTAAAACCGGTGGTGATCGTATAGGGGATAAACTTGATCAGATTGCCAAGTCGTAAAAATCCCATCAGTATCAGGATCACACCCGCTAACAATGTCGCGATGATCAGTCCGTCCATACCGTTCTTCGCCACAATACCGGCTACGATAGTGGCAAATGCCGCAGTAGGACCTGCGATCTGTACGCGGCTGCCACCCAGGAAAGAGATCACAAAGCCTGCGGTGATTGCTGTATAGATACCCTTTTCCGGTGTTACTCCGGAAGCCAGTGCCAGTGCAATGGAAAAAGCTTCGGTTTCAATTTTTCCATAACATTCTCCTCAATATAATCTCCTCAGTAAAAAGACCCGGGTGAAATTATAAAATTTTTATAAAATCACACGGGTCTTATCATAGCTCTATTTTTTAAGCTTTGCAAGCATTTTTTATTATTTTAAAACTATTCCACAATACGGTTTTTACCGTTATTTTTGGCAATATATAATTTTCGGTCCACAGAAGTAAACAATAGATCCAGCTGTTTATCAGCCTCATAACGTTCCATTCCACCGCTGATGGTAATATCCGTCTGTCTGGTATTCTGGGAATATCTCCTTAAGCCTTCCTGGATATTCCGGAATGAATTTAACACCTGATCCCGATCATCCTGTTCAAACACCAGCATAAACTCCTCGCCGCCGAACCGGGCTGCGATTCCTTTTCCCATCATTTCTTCCAGCATCAGTCTGCCGGCTTCCCGCAGTACATCATCACCGTATCCATGCCCATAGGTATCATTGACTGCCTTGAATTCATCTACATCCATCAATACGATCCAGAAGCTCTTCTCCGGCTTGCATATCCATTCATTCACCTGATTTACAAGATAGCGCCGATTATACAGTCTGGTCAGTGGATCATGATTTGCTGCAAATTCCAGATTTTCACTGAGCGTCAGCAATTGTTTCCGTTGTTCTTCATACCTTTTGAGCATCCATATTGCTCCATCTGGAAGGACGTTCAAAACTGATCATCATGATTACAAGATATTCCAGCAGGGTGAACGCATAAGAAGCAATCACCATGCTTCTGGGGAAAAATACTGCCAGTCCCACAATTCCAAGAATCAGATATACAATGGCTGTGTTCCCATAGCAATAATACAGATAAGGGAACTCAAACCAGGAAAGTATTAAAATGATCACAACCGCAGGTAATTGCACCTTTTGGGTAATCCATCCGGCACATCCGATGATCAGGATCATCAACAGGCATACTCCGCAGAGTATGGTGGGTAATTCCGTCCCATGAATACAGAAATTGCAAATCGTCCCAATCAGGTTTGCGCTTACGGCCGTGTTCACAAGAATCTGATACATATTCCAGGACATATCCTTCTCTATATCACAATTTCCCCAAAGTTCTTTTTCCTTCTCTTGTTTCATTTTATTTTCCTTTTACACCTGATGACCTGTGTAATAAAATCCATGGCATTCATCCAGCGATACATTCACTATCTTCCCCACAAGTGATGCATCCCCCTGAAAATGTACCAATGTATTGTTGGACATTCTTCCGGTGACCATGGAGCGGTCGTTTTCGTTGATCTCTTCCACCAGCACATCTGCAATCTGTCCCTGATATCTGCTAACCTGTTCTCTGGCAGTCTCCTGCACGGTCTTAAGTACCCGGTCAAACTGTTCCTTCACCTGCTCCTCTGGCACCTGTTCCATGGCTGCCGCCGGTGTTCCTGTTCGTTTGGAATAGATAAAGGTAAAGGCATTGTCGTATTTTACGCGACGGATCACATCAATGGTCTCATCCACGTCTTCTTTCGTCTCTCCCGGAAAGCCTACGATAATATCCGTGGTAATAGCCATATCCGGGATCTCCCTGCGGATCTTCTCCGCCAACTCCAGATACTGTTCCTTGGTATAACGACGGTTCATGGCTTTTAAAATTCTCGTGGAACCGGACTGTAAGGGCAGATGCAGATGTCTGCAGATCTTTTTCGAATGCTTCATCACCTCAATGAGTTCCTCCGACAGATCCTTGGGATGGGACGTCATGAATCGGATCCGCTCCAGGCCTTCGATCTTCTCCACTTCCTGCAGAAGCTGCGCAAAGGTAATGGGCTCTTCCAGGTTCTTACCGTAAGAATTTACATTCTGTCCGAGCAGCATGATCTCCACCACACCGTCCGCCACCAGGCCTTCAATCTCCCGGATGATATCCTTCGGATTACGGCTGCGTTCCCTGCCGCGGACATAGGGGACAATACAATAGCTGCAGAAATTATTGCAGCCGAACATAATATTGATACCTGATTTGAAAGAATATTTTCTCTCCACCGGCAGATCTTCCACGATCTTGTCCGTATCCTTCCAGATATCAATGACCATACCCTCATTTTCAAACAGGGAGCATAACAGCTCTGCAAATTTGAAAATATTATGCGTTCCGAAGATCAAATCAACAAAACGATAACTGGTCTTGATCTTTTCGATCACGGAAGGTTCCTGCATCATGCAGCCGCACAGGGCGATCTTCATATGGGGATTTTTCTTCTTGTAACCGTTCAGTACCCCCAGTCTTCCGTAAACGCGCTGATTTGCATTGTCTCTGACCGTACAGGTATTGTAGATCACGAAATCCGCATTTTCGTCCTCAATGATCTCATAGCCCACTTTCTCCAGAATTCCCACCAGTTTCTCGGAATCCCTGGCGTTCATCTGACACCCGAAAGTCGTCACGCAGCAGGTCGGCTTTCTGCCCAGCTTTTCTCCAAGCTTTGCCACATGACCGGAGGCCTTCTCCATAAAATAATACTGTCTCTCCGTTTCGTTCATTTGTGTTACATTCGTCATATAAAAAAATGTTGCCTTTCCAAATCAGTTTTTGTTCTCATCTTATCGATTCGCATATTTTGCTGCAATGGCGATCAGCAGTTCCGTAGTCTTCTCCATGGACTGTACGCAGGCGTACTCGTATCTGCCGTGGTAATTCTCTCCACCTGTGCACAGGTTCGGACAGGGCAGCCCCATGAAGGACAGTCTGGCTCCATCTGTACCGCCGCGGATCGGAGATACTTTGGGCTCGATATCTCCCGCATGTTATAATATGAATCCTTCATGTCGACTACGACCGTACCTTCTCCGTATTTCCAGTTCAGGAAATCCGCACAGGACATAAACAGCTCTTTTTTCTGTTCAAACAGCTGTCTGTTATGATCACGGATAATATAGTCCGCAGTAGTTTCCTCCACATTGCCGCTTAGGGCATCCAGATGGAAAAATCCCTCATAGCCTTCGGTATACATTGGATTCTGCTCCACCGGCAACAGCTTCTGGAACTCCTGCGCGATCAGAATGGCATTTTTCATTTTACCCTTGGCGGAACCCGGATGCACACTTCTGCCATATACATGAAGCTTTGCTCCTGCGGCATTAAAATTCTCATATTCCAGTTCACCTAGCGCTCCGCCGTCCACGGTGTAGGCATAATCCGCACCGAACAGCTTCACATCAAAATGATCGGCTCCGGCACCCACTTCCTCATCCGGGGTAAAGCCGCGTTCCGTCCGTCACGATCAGATCTTGTCCCATATAATGTAACAGTTCCGGAAAATCCTCCACCTTCATGACAATATTCTCTGCTGCATTCAACACAATATCTTTTCCATCGTAATTCTCTACAATCCGGGGATTTACGTTGGTATCCGTCACCGCCGGAGAGGTATCCATATGGGAAATAAAGCCAAGTACCGGAGCTTTCTCGCAGCCTGCAGATGCCGGAATCGTGGCATAGACATAACAGTGCTCCTTGTCGTAAGTGATCTCTGCGGCCCCCATGGCCTCCAGTTCGCTCACCAGCTGTCTGGCCAGATCATGTTGTTTCATGGTACTGGGGATGGTGGTGCTTTCTTCACTGGACTGGGTATCGATCTTTACATATCGTAAAAAATTTTCAATGGTCTTGTCCATAATCTCACTCCTTAACTTATACACCATCTCGCTTAAAAGCTCGATGATGTACATTCGCCAAATACAGATCCTTGTGCAAGCACAAACCTGTACCTGGCTCATCGTATACACAAATACAACTGTCCTCTCTTACGCTCTTATAAACGCGGACAGCTGTATCTTATTTATCATATCATGGTGT
>QWCY01001301.1_pt1 | contig 36954 bp, 34 predicted proteins | sample 1972631 | NCBI WGS metagenome assembly QWCY01 (sample SAMN09866696, study PRJNA288562) | Human gut metagenome isolate pre1_stool, whole genome shotgun sequencing... | isolation source: gut | host: Homo sapiens | place: USA: California
ATGCTGCAAGGTCTCGACGGCGTCGGGGTCCGTGTCGGCCGCGTCGTCGCCGCCGAGCATGCCCATGCTGCCGAGCATTTCCGCCACGTCGCCGGTGAGATTGTCGAGATCGGCGTCCGAGATGCCGAGCTTTTCCATCATCTCATCGACGGGCTTGATGTGCAGCTCGCGCGCACAGCGCAGGCACAGGCCCTCGTTATGGGACTCGCCGTTTTCGATTCGTGTGATAAAGATCACCGCTACGTTTTTCTTGCAGCGGGAGCAGAGTGTAGGCTGCATAGACTGGTTCTCCTGTTCGATAGATTCCGTGCGCGCCGGTCACACGCCCACGCCAAGCGTGAGCACGTCGATGGCCAGCAGCGCTTTTGCCAGGGCGGTGTGCGCGAGGGTGTCGCGGCCGATGACGGGCCCGGCAAACTGCAATGCCCAGCACAGCAGGATGCCAAAGCACACGCCGTTGACCGCGCCGAGGGCGGCGCCGCCAATGTCGTTGAGTTTCTCCCGGTTCGGGAGCTTGAAAGCCAGGTTCGGCAGGTTGCCGATCGCGGCCAGAATGAGCAGAATGAGCAAAAAGCCGACGGACGTGACGAGCACGTAGCACAGCCGCGCGCAGTAGACCTGTGTCATGGCGGCGCGCAGGGTGACGCCCTGCTCGTCGCGCATGGCGAGCGCGGCGCGGGCCATGCGCTGCGCCGGCCGGCCGGTGACACCGGCGGCGGCAAAGCACTGCTCGGCATATTCCTGCGCGGTGTCGGGGTGCGCGGCGACCCAGTCCTCGCCCGAGAGGCCGGCGTCGTTATCCGGCAGCTCGGTGGTGACCACGTCGAGCTGGCCCTCAAAGTACCCGCCGGCAAACGGCTCCGCCACCGGCAGGAGCCGGTCGGAAAACAGGCCCGCGAGCAGCGCCGCGCCGTAGAGCGCGACGACGATGGCGGCCAGCTGCGCGGCGCTGAGGATCAGCCCGCGGCGGTAGCCGCTCCAGACGGCGGCCAGAAATATGGCGGCAAGCACCACTGTCAATACGATCTTCATAGGTGTATCCCTGTTCTTTCTCTCTAGGCTGCGGGGGTCAGAAGGCGAGCACCTCAGCGCTCGAGCCGCTCACGAGCAGCGCCGCGCCCCGGCGCAGCAGCACCGAGCGGCGGACACCGAGCAGATTCTGCTCGACGGACTTGATCTCATCGAGCTGCTGGTTATAGAGCGTGAGCCGGTCGCTGTACTGCACGAGCACCTGCTTGCCGTTGACCGACAGGCTCGTGACGGCGCCGGACGTGTCGCACTTACCGAGCGCATTGCCGGAGGCATTGACCGTGACGAGCTGCTCGGCGCTGCCGGAGCGGTAGCGGCTGAGCGCGAGGGTGACAAAGCCGTCGCCCTCGGCGGCATAGTCGTACAGGTACAGGTCGCCGAACGGATACTCGTCAGCGAGCTTGGCGCTGTCGTCAAAAAACGCGAGGCGCGACTGCGACACGCAGCAGATCCTGCCGCCGCGCCAGAAGAGATCGGCAAAGAGCTCGTCGGCGCATACGGCGCTGCCGCGCTCGTCGGCACTCGTGAGGGTGAAGGTATGCACGGCGCTGCCGGTATCCTGCAGGCAGAGCACGGCAAGATACTTCCCATCCGGGCTCACGGCGGCGCGCACGAGGTAGCCCGTGCCGGAATACCAGACGTAGACAGCCTTGCCGGAGGCGTCATACACCGTGACGGCGCCCTTATAGCCCGCGGCCTCCGTGCAGACGGCGAGATAGCCGCTCTCACTCAGATCGGCGCTGATGATCTCCCCGGAGGGAGTGATGTCGATCTTGTTGCCCTTAAAGTCCGCCACGCACAGCGTCGTGCCGCCGATGTCATAGGCACACACGCGCTCACCGCCGACGGAGATGCCCGGCTGCGCGAGCGTGAAGATCTCGTGCAGGACAGTCTTGCCGTCGTCATCGAGCAGCTGCAGACCGCTTGAGGACACGACCGCAAGGCGGCTGCCCACCGTGCGGAAGGTGCGGTTGGCGCTGGAGTCGAAGGTGTAGGGTGCGCTGTCGTCCAGATAGTCGTTCGCCGAGCCCGGCCGGTCGCGCAGCAGCAGATACAAAAACAGCAGCACGGCCAGCACGCACACCGCAACGATGAGCGCCTGACGCAGTCTGGGATTTGGTTTTGCACGGTCGTTCATGGACATTCCTCCCCTGTCCGCGCACGGCGGACGCAGCGTCAGGCCTGATTCATCATATCGCCGACGACGCCGTCGTACCACACGCGGTTGAGATACAGCCCCTGCGGGGGCATGGTCGGCCCGGTGAGCCGCCGGTCGCGCGTGGCCAGCAGCGCCGGGATATCCTCCGGGTCGATCTTGCCGTAGGACGCATAGACCATCGTGCCGACGATGGCACGCACCATGTTGTACAAAAAGCCGTCGGCGCACACGGCGATGGAGATCATCGCCCCGTCGCGCTCGGCACGGCACCAGTGCACCGTGCGCACGGTCGTGCGCGTCTCGGTGCCGACGGAGCGCACGGCGGCAAAGTCGTGCGTGCCCTCAAAGGCGCGGCCGGCGCGCTCAAGCCGCGCAAAGTCCAGCGGCTGGGGATAAAAGCAGACGCGGTGCTCCAAAAATGCATCGCGGATGCGGGAATTGTAGATCTGATAGACGTACTCTTTCTGAATGCATGAGCCGATGGCATTGAAGTCCTCCGGCGCGGCGACGGCGTCAACCACGGCGATGTCCGCCGGGAGGCGGGCATTGACCGCGAGCGGTACGCGGTCGATCGGGATCGTGCAGTCGGTGCGGAAATTGGCACAGTAGCGCTTAGCGTGCACGCCTGCGTCCGTGCGGCCGCAGCCAACGACCTTGATCGGCTCGCCGCAGACCTTCGTGAGCGCGCGCTCGAGCGTTTCGGCGACGGTGACATCCGTCTTCTGCACCTGCCAGCCGTGATAGGCCGTGCCGTCATACTGCAGGCGCAGGGCGATGTTGCGCCTCACAGGCCGAACCTCGCGAGCACGATCACGCCGGCGAGCACGAGCGCGCTCCAGACCATGGCCAGCGTGTCGCGCGTGCACCAGGTGAGCTGCTTCATGCGCGTGCGGCCCTCGTCGCCGTGATAGCAGCGGCACTCCATGGCCACGGCCAACTCGTCCGCGCGGCGAAACGCCGACACGAACAGCGGCACGAGCAGCGGCAGCAGCGCGCGGGCGCGCTGAAAGAGGTTGCCGGTCTCAAAATCGGCGCCGCGCGCTTTCTGCGCGGACATGATCTTGTCCGTCTCTTCGATGAGCGTGGGGATGAAGCGCAGGGCCATGGACATCATCATGCTCATCTCGTGCACGGGCACTTTGAGCTTCTTGAGCGGGCCGAAGAGGATCTCCATCGCGTCGGTGAGCGCGATGGGCGACGTGGTATACGTCAGCAGGAACGTGCCTGCGATGAGCATCGTGATGCGCAGGACCATGAACGCGGCACGCACAAGGCCCTCGTAGGTGATGGTGATCTTCCAGAAGGACACGAGCTCGCGCCCGGGCGTGAAGAAGATATTGAGCACGGCCGTGAGCGCGATGATGATCCACAGCGGCTTGAGGCCGCGGAGGATGACTTTCAGCGGGATGCGCGAGAGCGCGATGCACACGCCCGTAATGACGAGCATGACGGCGTAGGACACATAGCTTTCCGCCGTGAACAGCGCCGCGATATAGACGATGGTCAGCAGGAGCTTGCAGCGCGGGTCGAGCCGGTGCACGATGCTGCTGCCGGGGAAAAACTGGCCGAGGGTGACGTCCTTCAGCATACGCCCGCCTCCTTTCCGGCGGCGAGCAGCGCGTCCGTGAGCTGCTCGAGGGTGTAGATCGACGGCGGGAGCGGAATGCCCCGGTCGCGCAGTGCCTGCGCGATGCGCGCAGCCTGCGGCACGTCGAGGCCAATGTCGAGCAGCGCCTGCGTGTGGGCAAAGACCTCCGCCGGTGCGCCGTCGAAGGCGACGTGCCCGGCGTGAAAGACGATGAGCCGGTCGGCGATGCGCGCGGCATCGTCCATGCTGTGCGTGACGAGCAGGACGGCCGAGCCGGTCTCGCGCCGGTAGGCGGCGATGTTTTCAAGCACGCCGCGGCAGCCCGCGGGGTCAAGGCCGGCCGTGGGCTCATCGAGGATGAGCACCTTGGGGCGCATGGCGATCACGCCGGCGATGGCGATGCGGCGCTTCTGCCCGCCGGAGAGCTCGAGCGGCGAGCGCTCGAAGAGCGACTCGTCCACGCCGGCAAAGCGCGCGGCCTCGCGCACGCGCGCATCGACCTCTTCCGTGGAGAGTTTGGCGTTTTTCGGGCCGAAGGCGATGTCCTGATACACCGTCTCCTCAAAGAGCTGGTGCTCGGGATACTGAAAGACCAGCCCGACCTGAAAGCGCACGTCGCGCGTGGCGGCCTTGCTGCGGTGAATGTCCTCCCCGTCGAAGAGCACGGTGCCGGACGAGGGCGCGAGCAGCCCGTTGAGGTGCTGGATGAACGTGCTCTTGCCGGAGCCCGTGTGGCCGATGATGCCCACGAACTGTCCGGCGGGGATGGCAAGATCAATATCGTCGATGGCGACTTTTTCAAAAGGTGTCCCGGCACTGTAGACATGCCGGAGGTGATCCACCCGGATGATTGGCGTCATAATTTCGTTTCCTTTATCTATCGGTGAAGATCGGCGGTTACGGTTTCAGGGCGGCGGCGACGGCATCCGCACAGTCGGACACCGTGAGCGCATCAATCGGCACGTCCATGCCCTGTGCGCGCAGCGCGTGCAGCAGCCGGACGGTGACAGGCGCGGTGAGGCCCTCCCGTTTGAGCAGCTCGACCTGCGAGAAGACCTGCTTCGGCGCACCGTCGGCAACGACGGCGCCGTTCGAGAGCACGATGACGCGGTCGGCGCCGATGCACTCTTCCATATGATGCGTAATGAGCACGACCGTGATGCCCTGCTCGCGGCAGAGCTTGGTGGCCGTGTCAATGACCTCGCGCCGGCCGGCCGGGTCGAGCATGGCCGTCGGCTCGTCGAGCACGATGCACTTGGGCTGCATGGCGATGACACCAGCGATGGCCACGCGCTGCTTTTGCCCGCCGGAGAGCAGGTGCGGCGCGTGCAGGCGAAAATCATACATGCCGACCTGCTTGAGGGCCGCATCCACCCGTGCGCGTATCTCCTGCGGCGGGACGCCGAGGTTCTCGGGCGCGAAGGCCACGTCGTCCTCGACGACGTTGGCGACGATCTGGTTATCGGGATTCTGAAAGACCATGCCCACCGTGGCGCGCACGGACAGGAGATTCTTTTCGTCCGCCGTGTCCATGCCGTCGACATACACCTTGCCGCCGGTCGGCAGCAGGATGGCGTTGAAGTGCTTGGCGAGCGTGCTCTTGCCGGAGCCGTTGTGCCCCAGCACGGCCACGAACGAGCCGCGCGCGATCTCGAGCGAGAGGTCGCCGAGCGTGGGCCGCTCCTCGCCGGGGTAGGTAAAGGTCAGGTGTTCGGTTCGTAAGATCGGTTCCATGGTGTTCCTTTCCGCTCAGCGCTCCCAGCGGCAGGTCGCCCCGCACGGCAGCACGAGGCCGGACGCCGTGACCGGCAGGCCCAGCTCCTGCGAGGCGCTATGGCCGCCGAAGCGCCGGGTGAAGATGCTCTCCGAGAGATACGTGAGCACCGACGGGCTCAGGCCCGTGGTGTAGGAATTGATGATGACAAAGAGCGGATCGTCCGACAGCACGCCGGACACCAGCTCCACAAACGGCCAGAGGTTCGTCTCGAGCTTCCAGACCTCGCCGCCGGGGCCGCGGCCGTAGCTCGGCGGGTCCATGATGACAGCGTCATAGCGGCGGCCGCGGCGGATCTCCCGCTCGACGAACTTGCCGCAGTCGTCCACGATCCAGCGGATGGGCCGGTCGGCCACGCCGGAGGCGGCGGCGTTTTCCTTGCCCCAGGCGACCATGCTCTTGGCAGCGTCCACGTGGCACACGCTCGCCCCGGCGGACGCACACGCGACCGTGGCCGCGCCCGTGTAGCCGAAGAGGTTGAGCACCGAGACCGGGCGGCCGGCCGCGCGGATCTTCGCCATGGCGTAGTCCCAGTTGGCGGCCTGCTCGGGGAAGATGCCCGTGTGCTTGAAGTTCATGGGCTTGACGCGGAACGTCAGGTCCCGGTAGCGGATGTCCCAGCTCGGCGGGAGGGTGCGCTTGTCCCAGCTGCCGCCGCCGGTATGGCTGCGGCTGTAGCGCCCGTCGGCCGTGCGCCAGCGGGGGTCGGTGCGCGGCGTGTCCCAGATGGCCTGGGGGTCCGGGCGCACGAGGGTGTATTTGCCCCAGCGCTCGAGCTTTTCGCCGCGCGAACAGTCGAGCACCTCAAAGTCCTGCCAAGAATCCGAAATCCACATAGCTGCTCCTCTTGTCCGGCGGAGGGAACCGTGCAGTTCCAGTGTGCGCCGGAATGGTGATACTTAGACAGTGTATTATAGCATCAAGTGCCGCAATGGTCAATGTGTCCGGGCCGTCCGGAGGGCCGGAATTGTAAACAAATGATAAAGAATCGTGTGTCAAAATCCGGACACGCAAAACAGCCCGCCCGGCGTACCGGGCGGGCTGTGCAGTTGCGGTGCGGATTCAGCGGCGGCCGCTGCCGACGTGGTCGCGGTCGAATTCGTGCAGCGTCTCGCGCATCTGCGCGCGGCGGCGGGCCTCCTCGGCCTCCATCTGCGCGCGGCGGCGGCGCTTACGCTCGGCCTCGATCTGCTTGCGGCGGCGGGCCAGCCACAACACATAGCCGATGACGGCCAGCACAAGAAGCAGCAGCACGACAAGCACGATCGGGTTCGTGAAAAAGGCGCGCAGGTGGCCGCCGATGTACGCCCCCTTCGACACGGCGACATCGACCGCCGCGACGAGCTTGACCGTGCCGTAGACCGTGCCGTTATACGATACCGTGAGCTCCCCGACCTCGTCCCCCGCCTTGACTGGGGCCTCGAGCGGTTTGCCGTCGCGCTCGGAATAGATGGTGACCTGCTGCTCGAACTGCGGCGCGCCGGCCGTATCGGCCGACGGCAGCACGGCCGAGATGCTCTGCGCCGGGCGGACGGTCACGCCGTCACTGTCGCGCCCGTAGCGCACGGGCACCTCGCAGACGAGGTCGCTCGCGCTGACGATGTCGCGCCAGCCGTAGTTGGAAAACACCCAGCGGTAGGCCGTGAGCGTGTCGGAAAAGCTGCCGAAATCGGTCGTGCCGTTGGCGCGGGCCGTGCCCTTGCCGCCGAGCACGACGCACAGCAGGCGCACACCGTCCTTCTCCGCCGTAGAGATGAGGCAGTAGCCCGCGGCCTCGGTGTGGCCGGTCTTGACGCCCTTGGCGTACTCGTAATAATAGCCGCGGTACATCGGGGACTCGGGGTTGATGAGGCCGTTCGTGTTCGAGAGCGTGCGCTCGTCAGACAGGTTCGTGGCGGGCACGGTGTGCTTGACCGTGTTGCAGATCGTGGCGAAGAGCTCGTGGCTGAGCGCTTCCTTCGTGATGCGGTAGAGGTCGTGCGCCGTGGTGTAATGATCGTCGTTCGGCAGGCCATGGGGGTTGACGAAGTGCGTGCCCGTGCAGCCGAGCTCCTGCGCGCGCGCGTTCATGCGCTGCACGAACGCCGAGATGCTGCCGCAGACGTACTCCGCGACAACGTTGCACGCCTCGTTGGCCGAGGAAATCATAGCGCAGTAGAGAAAGTCCTCGAACGTCATGGTCTCGCCGACCTTGATATCGGCATTGCTCGCGCCCTCGACCATGTCGGCATTGCAGTCGGCATAGGCGGTGACGGTATCACTGAGCTGCACGTCGCCGCGCTCGACCGCCTCGACCGCGAGCAGGAGCGTCATGATCTTCGTCAGGCTCGCGGGATAGGCTTTGGCGTCGATATTGCGGGTATAGTAATACTGGCCGCTGTCCTCGTCGACGAGCAGGACGCAGTTGGCCTGCAGCTTTTCATCGAGCGCGGACTTGACCGCGTCGCTGCCGAGGACATAGGACCCCTCCGCCGCCTGGACGGTGCTCTGGGGCACGCCGTCGGACGAGACGTTCGCGGTACTCTGGGGCGCATCGGCAGAAGCGTCCGCCGTGCTTTTCGCGGCGGCGGCCGGGAAAGCTGCCGTCAGCAGCAGGCAGACGATGAGCAGCAGCGGCAAAATGCGATATTTTTTCATATCTTTCTCCATGGAACTATGATATAATGGAACATCCGGCCGGAGACGGCGCTGCCGCGCGGCCGGGACAAATGGCAGTGTCTTGCCCCATTATAATAATTCCGGCGGCGAAAAGCAAATCATTTCCGCGAAAAGGCGCAAACGGAGGGACCGCGATGAAAATACTGGTTGTGGACGACGAAAAAACCATCGTCAAGGGCATCAAATTCAACCTCGAGAACGAGGGCTATCAGGTGGACGTGTGTTACGACGGCGAGACCGCCGTGGACATGGCGCGCCACGGCGAGTACGCCGTGATTTTGCTCGACCTCATGATGCCGAAGCTCGACGGACTCGGCGCGTGCCAGCAGATCCGGCAGTTTTCCACCGTGCCGATCATCATGCTCACCGCCCGCAGCGAGGACGCCGACAAGCTCATCGGCTTTGAATCCGGCGCGGACGACTATATCACGAAGCCGTTTAACATCCTCGAGCTCAAGGCGCGCATCCGCGCGCTCATCCGCCGCTCGAGCATGGCCCCTGCCGCCCCGGCCGAGCCGGACGGCGGCAAGCTCGTGCGCGGCCACATTGAGATCGACCCCGAGCGCCGCAGCGCCCGCCGCTTCGGCCAGAACGTGGAGCTGACGCTCAAGGAGTTCGACCTCATCGAGCTGCTCATGCGCAACCCCGGCAAGGTCTACTCGCGCGAGCAGCTGCTCGACCTCGTGTGGGGCTACGACTATCAGGGCGACATCCGCACCGTGGACGTGCACATCCGCCGCCTGCGCGAGAAGCTCGAGCGCAACCCCGCCGCCCCCGAGTACATCATCACGAAGTGGGGCGTGGGCTACTACTTCGCCGAGGCCTGACGGATGAAGCAGCATCCGTTTCGCATCCGGCTGCCGCACAGGCTGGTATCGAGCGTGCAGTTTCGCTTCGCCGTGACGTTCATGATCCTCGTGGCGATTTTGCTCGCGCTCATCAACACCTACCCCACGCGCGCCTCGCGCGACATCGTGTTCACCGAAAAGCAGAGCGCGCTGACAAACCGCGCCGCCGTCGTGTCGTCCTCCCTGTCGCTGCTCGACAATCTCACGCCGGACAACACGCGGCAGGTGCTCGCCCTGCTCGACCTGCGCGACCTGACGCGCATCATCGTGACCGACGGCGAGGGGCTGGCCGTGTATGACTCCGCGAGCGAAAACAACATTAGCGGCAAATACGTGCTCTACCCCGAGCTCGTGCGCGCGCTCGGCGGACAGGCCGTGTTCTACTCGCACTACACGAACGAGGCGTTTCTCAGCCGCGCGGCCATGCCCGTCATGAGCAGCGGCCGGACCGTCGGCGCCGTGTACGTGTGCGAGAGCGACAGCGAGCGCGCCGCGCTCATCGGCAGCATCCAGCGCCGGCTCGGCACGATCACGATCGGCATCGGCGCGGCCGCGCTCGTGGTGCTGTGGTTTTCCATCAAGATGCTCACGCGGCGCATCACGCAGCTGGCCGACGGCGTGCGCACCGTGCAGAGCGGCGACTACAGCTTCCGCCTGACGCTCTCGGGTGACGACGAGCTGACCGAGCTCGGGCGCGAATTCAACAACCTCACCGAACGGCTCGAGACGACCGAGGCCCAGCGTCGCCGGTTCGTCTCCGACGCATCGCACGAGCTCAAGACGCCGCTCGCGTCCATCCGCCTGCTGTCGGACAGCATCTCCCAGAGCGCGGACATGGACAGCGCGACGATGCGCGAGTTCGTGGCCGACATCGGCAGCGAGGCCGAGCGCCTGCAGCGCACGACCGAGAAGTTGCTCGACCTGTCGCGGCGCGACGACGGCGTGCAGCCGGACGTGACGATCGTCGACCTGCAGCAGGCCGTGCACGGGACGCTGCACCTGCTGCGCCCGCTGGCCGACCAGAGCGGCGTGACGATCACATGCCTCATGAGCGAGGGCGTGACCGTGCGCGCATCCGAGGACGACATTTACCACATCGTGTTTAACCTCGTCGAAAACGCCATCAAGTACAATCTCCCGGGCGGGGACGTGACCGTGCGCGTGGAGACGCGCGGTGCGCAGAGCATCCTGTCCGTGGCCGACACCGGCATCGGCATCCCCGAGGCCGACCGGCCGAACATCTTCAACCGCTTTTACCGCGTGGACAAGGCCCGCTCGCGCGAGCACGGCGGCAGCGGTCTCGGCCTGTCGATCGTACACGACGCGGCCGCGCTCTACGGCGGCACCGTGACCGTGGACGGCGTGGAGCCGCACGGCACGCGCTTTACCGTGACGTTCCCGCGCGCGGCGGCGGACGAAGCGCCCGAGACGCAAAAGGAGGTGCCGGAAACATGAAGCGCTGGCTTCCCCTGCTGCTGGCACTCGCGCTCGCGCTCGGCTGCGCGGGCTGCGCAAAGCGGCAGACCGTGACGGTATACCGCATCGCAAAAGAGGGCGCCGCCCTCTTGGAGACGGAGACGATCACCGTGCCCGACGGCACGGACCCGGTACAGGTGGCGATCGACTCGCTCGGCGCGGCGCCAAGCGGCAGCTCATGCTTCAACCCCGTGCGCGGGTGGCTGACGCTCGGCGGCTACCGCATCGACGACGCGGGCACGCTCTGGCTGACGGTGACGGACTCGGACACGGCGAGCGGCATCGTGCGCACGCAGGCGCTGGCCTGTCTGGTGCTGACGGGCACGGCGCTCGACGGCGTGTCGGCCGTCGGACTGGAGGACACGGACGGCGATGTGTTTCACGAGCCGATGACTGCAGACGATCTCGCCCTGACCGACCCGGCCACGGGCACGCAATCCTAAACGCAGACCCATTCCCACGGAGGTGTATTTTTCATGCTCAACAACATTGCCCGCATCCAGCGCGCGCTGACGCAGGCGCATCTGGATGCCATCCTGCTCACCGATGAAAACGACCGCCGGTTCGCCACCGGCTTCCCGTCCTCGGACGGCGCCGTGATCGTGACGGTGCACCAGGCATTTTTCATCACCGACGCCCGCTACATCGAGGCCGCGCGCGCCGCGCTGACCGGCATCGCGCAGGTGCTGCTGTGCTCGCGCGAGGCGCCGATGCGCACGCTCGTGCAGGGCATTTTGCGCGAGGCGAACGTGCAGATCCTCGGCGGCGAGGAGCAGACGACGAGCTACGCCGAGTTCACGGCCTATGAGCAGCTCTTCGGCCTGAAGCTCCAGCCGGCGCAGAACCTGATCCGCAACCTGCGCGCGGCCAAGCAGCCGGAGGAGCTGGCGATGATGTACCAGGCGCAGCAGATCACGGACGAGACGTTCGCGCAGATCTGCACCGTCATCCGCCCCGGCATGACCGAGCGCGAGATCGCGGCCGAGCTCATCTACCGCATGCTGCGCCTCGGCGCGGAGGGCACGAGCTTTGACCCCATCGTGCTCACCGGCCCGGACACGAGCATGCCCCACGGCGTGCCCGGCGACCGGCGCGTGGCCGCGGGCGACTTCGTGACGATGGACTTCGGCTGCCGCAAAAACGGCTACTGCTCGGACATGACGCGCACCGTCGCCGTCGGCATGCCGACCGACGAGATGCGCAGCGTGTACCAGACCGTGCTCCAGGCGCAGCTGGCCGGCATCGCCGCCGCGAAGGCCGGCGTGACCGGCGAGCGCGTGGACGCCGCCGCGCGCAAGGTCATCCGCGACGCGGGCTACGGGGACTACTTCGGCCACAGCTTCGGCCACAGTCTGGGGCTCGACATTCACGAGCACCCCATCGCCGCCCCCGGCGTGCACGCGCGCCTGCCGGAGCACACCGTCATCTCCGCCGAGCCGGGCATCTATCTGCCCGGAAAGTTCGGCGTGCGCATCGAGGACGTGATGCATCTGACGGCAGACGGGGCCGAAATCCTCACACGCAGCCCGAAAAATCTCATCATTCTGTAAATACCCGCTTGTCAAACCACGCAAAATCGTGTAAACTATATAAGAATATAAGATTTTTGATTTCGATCATTCTTGAGGAGGATTCCTATATGATTACTGCAGGCGATTTCCGCAACGGCGTTACTTTCGAAATGGACGGCCAGGTCATGCAGGTCGTCGAGTTCCAGCACGTCAAGCCCGGCAAGGGCGCGGCTTTCGTGCGCACCAAGATGAAAAATGTCATCACCGGCGCCGTGACCGAGACGTCCTTCAACCCCACCGCCAAGTTCGAGAGCGCCACCATCGACCGCAAGACGATGGAGTACAGCTACAACGATGGCAACCTTTACTACTTCATGGACCCCGAGACCTACGAGCTCATCCCCATCGACGAGAGCGCCCTCGGCAGCAACTTCCGCTTCGTGAAGGAGAACATGGAGTGCGTCATCAGCTCCTACAAGGGCAAGGTGTTCCAGGTCGAGCCGCCCACGTTCGTCGAGCTCGAAGTGACCGACACCGATCCGGGCTTTGCCGGCAACACGGCCACCAACGCCACCAAGCCCGCCACCCTCGAGACCGGCGCCGAGATCAAGGTGCCGCTGTTCATCAACCCGGGCGACCGCATCCGCGTCGACACCCGCGTGGGCGAGTATCTCGAGCGCGCGAAGGCCTGAGAAAGCAACCGAATCAAAAAAAGACGCTGCCGCGGCAGCGTCTTTTTTTGTTTGCGGGTGGAGGTGCGCACGGTGCATGACCGGCGGCACCGTGACGGAGGGGGCAGATACGGGCTTTGGTGCGGGGTTTTACGTGTCAATCCCTCAGTCAGCCTTACGGCTGCCAGCTTTCTTTCCACAAGGGAGCCAAGGGGGGGGTACGCAGCCGGAGCCGCTGGAAGAAACCGTGACCTTTCCACCTCATCCGGCGAGCAAAGCTCGCCACCTTCTCGGCAGAAAAGAACCGGCGCGCCGGCCAAAATGGCCGGCGCGCCGGGTGGTTTTGATCTTACGAGCGCTCACATCTTGCAGGCACGCATGGCTTGCGGGTGTTCGCCTGCGTTATTCGGCGCTTTCCGCGGCAGGGGCTGTCTCCGGGGCCTCGGCCTGCGCCGCGGCGGCGGTGTTGGCCGCGTTGACGTCATGGTTCAGGTCCTTGATGAAGCAGCGGCGGCGCTTGTGCTGCTCTTTCTCGAGCCGCTTCCACTGCGCGAGGATGTGGTCATTGAGCTCGAGCATGGGGCCGGTCTCCGCAAACTGCACACCGTGGCGGTTGCAGCTCTGACAGACGTGGTCCATCATGACGGCGTTGATGCCCTCGGTCTGCAGATCGGGCCGCACGGCCGTGAGCAGCATGATGAGCGTGTCGCTGTGGTGCAGGTCGTTGAGCACGCCCGCCCAGCCGAACGGGAACAGGCGGCCGTCAGAGTGCTTGAGCGCGACCGAGGGATCGAGCGCCGTGACGCCGAAGGCGACGAGCTTGTCCTGCTCGTCGAGCACGAAGCAGACAAAGTCCGGATCCACGAGCGGGATGAACTTGTTGGCATAGCGCTCGATCTGCTCGTCCGAGAGCTCCACGACGCCGTAGAGCGGCGCGTAGGCTGCGTTGACCAGCTCAAAGACCTGACGGACAAACGGGCCGTACTCGCTCTTATGATGCACGGTGGCCACGTGCAGGTTCTTGCGCTTGAGGATAAACTCCGAGAGCTTGTGCAGGCGCTCGGCCTCCGCACTGCCCGGCGCGGGCACCGTGATGCGGTACTCGATCCAGTCGACATCCTTGCGGTAGCCGAGGCGGGCGAGGTGCTCGAGATAATACGGCGCGTTGTAGTTGGTGAAAAACAGGCTCCGGCGGTCAAAGCCCTCGACGAGCATGCCCTCACGGTCCATGTCCGTGAAGCCGAGCGGGCCGTGCACCTGGTCGCACCCTTTCTCGCGCGCCCAGCGCTCGACCATGCCGAACAGCGCCGCCGAGACCTCGGAATCGTCCACGAAGTCTACCTGGCTGAAGCGCATGCGGTGCGTGCCGAACTTGTCGTTGGCCTTGTGGCTGAGGATTGCGCCGATGCGGCCGACGATCTCCCCGTCGCGCCAGGCCAGCCAGCAGCGCGCCTCGCAGTAATCGAACGCGGGGTTCTTGCCCGGCGTCCAGTCCGAGAGATCATCGCCGTAGAACGAGGGAATATAGTTCGGGTTATCGGCATAGAGCCGGTTGGGATACTGCATAAACTGGCGCAGCTCGTGCTTGGTCGTAACCTCGGTCACGACGACCGGGCTGTGCTTTTCAAACTTCTGCATGAGAATATTCTCCTTACGAAAGCAATGACCAGCGTGATCTCTGGTCTGGCGATAGTATAGCGCGCATTGCGCCGGATTTCAACCTTTGCGTATGCGGTTATTCACCCAATCGTCACCGTTCGACACGAAAAATCCCCCGGAGCGGACGCTCCGGGGGACCGTTTTTCCTGTTTCTGCTTACAGGAGCTCGGGATACCATTTGTCGATCGCGTCGACGATCGCGGCTGCCTTGCCTTCCTTGCAGATCTCCAGAATGTCGGATGCGAGGCCGAGGCCCCAGTGGACGAATGCATTTGCGTTCATGCTGCTTTACCCCTTTCTTGATGTTCCGCCGCCGCACACACTTCGGCGCCGGACAGGTTGGTGGCAATACCGGTTACAGGTTTATTTTACCGGTTTTGCGTGGGATGTCAAGCGGACAAACAGCGTCAAGTGCGCAATTTCCCTGCCGCTTTCTTAGCGCGTTCCTGACAGATTTTCGGTGCTTTTCCCGCCGGGCGGCTTGCACTGCGCGCCGGAATCGGCTATAATGAGCGTTGCGCCGGTTTTGTGTCAAAAAAGGCGCGACCATCGCGAGGGGGGGGAAAAGCACATGCAATGCCGCGAATGTCATGCGGAGCTGCCGCAGGGCGCGCGCCGCTGCCCGCAATGCGGGCGGCCGGTCCTGCACGAAAAGATCTGGCGGAACAAGCGCCTGCGCGCGCTGCTCATCGGCGTCGTCATCGTGCTCGTCGCCGTCGGCGCGGGGTTTGCCGTCGTCGCCTCGCAGGACGCCGCCGTGAACAGCCGCGTCAAGGACGCGATCTGCAACTTCCGGTTTGACACCGCCGAGACGCTGCGGCGCGACGTCAAGCTCTTTCCCGCCGGGGACAACGACCTGCGCACGGAGATCATCCGCACCGGCCGGCTCTATCAGGCCGGGCAGTACACGCAGACACTCATGTATATTGACGACCTGCACGAAAAATACACCAACGCCGATCTTGCGACCTACAGCGGCGTGCTCGACGCCATGGAGGCCAAGAGCCTGCCGCAGATCTACGCCGCGGCCGCCAGCGCCTACAGCGCGCAGGACTATCAGACCGCGCTGGCCGACTACACCGTGCTCGCCGCGCGCAAGTATTCCGACAGCGACAAGCGCCTGTTTCTCACCAACGCGCACCTGTGCGACAGTCTGGGCCAGCTCGCGCTCACGTCCGGCATGACCAACGCGCAGGCCGCGCAGAAGCTCATGGAGCTCATCGGCTTTTCCGACGCCAATCAGGTCATCATGTGCGACGACAGCTACGCGCAGGCCTTTCTGACCGGCAGCTGGAGCAGCGACGCGGGCGAGCTGACCGTCGCGGACGACGGCACCGTGACGTGCACCCTGCCCGGCCTGAGCGGGAAGGAATGTTCCCTGCGCGACAACGCCATCTGCGCCGGTGCAGACAACGATGCCGTGGCGTTTTACCGCTTTTCCGTGCTCAGCGACCGCATGATGATCGCCGACGCCGTCGGCGACGGTCATGCCTATACCATGTTCCGGCAATAAACACCGCACATTTTCTGCCCCGCAGTGCCTGTAGACGCTGCGGGGGATTTTTTTGCCGATTCTGAACAGACGGGCGGCAGTTATTACTTGCTATTTACATTTCCGATACGTATAATAAAGGGGGTTGTATCTAACTTGCAGACCGACAACAAATGAGAGGAGAAAACAAAGCATGAAAAAGCGCATCATCAGCCTGCTGCTGTGTCTGGTGCTGATCGTGTCGCTCGTGCCGGCCGCTGCCGCGGCGGACACGGGAGACACCAGGACCGTCGCGGTACGCTACGCTTCCGGTCACGGCGAAAATGACCACGACTACGAAGCGACCTTTACCTACAGCGACGAGCTGTTTACCAAGAGCGGGTACACATACCGCCAGGACCTCGCGGAGATGTCCCTGGGGCTCGCCTTCGCGGCGTTTTCCAGTAAGGACTCTCAGTATTCGGACAACTACGCCACCGGCAACCGCAACTTTGTGTCCATGGCCGAGCAGTGCGGCTTTGAAAACATCCAGTCGAACAAATGGATGTTCCAGCCCGCCGAGACCGACTCCATCGGCATCAACTGCGCCAGCAAGACCATTCGCGACAACGGCGGCAGCTACACGCTCATCGCCGTCGGCGTGCGCGGCAACAACTACCACGCCGAGTGGGGCGGCAACGTCCGGCTCGACGCCACGGGCGAGCACAAGGGCTTTGCCCTCGGCCGTGACCAGGCGCTCGACTACCTGCGCAGCTACATCGCCGACACCGGCATCTCCGGCCGGGTGAAGATCTGGATCGCCGGCTACAGCCGCAGCGCGGCCGTGGCCAACATGGTCAGCGGAGCGCTCGACAACGGCTACAGCCTCGGCGAGGGCGTGAGCCTCAGCCCGCACGACCTGTACTGCTATTGCTATGAGCCGCCCATGGGCACGACGAAAAATCAGGTGCAGGGCCGCCTGTATGACAACATTCAGAACATCGTCAACGCCAACGACGTCGTGACCTACGTCCCGTTCGACAGCTGGGACTTCGCCCGCTACGGTGTCGACCACGTCGTGCCGACCAAGGGCGACGACAACTACCTCAACTACAAGGCCAAAATGCTGCGCGAGTTCTACCAGATCCCGAACAACGGCGGCAACATCTACTGGCCCGACCACTTCCAGGCCTGGGGCATCGACCCGAAGGACATCACGAGCGGCGATCTGGGCAAGATCTTCAAGGTCAACATGACGCAGAAGGAATTCTACGCCGATCTCAGCGAAGCGATCACGACGTGCCTCGTGTCCTCGCGCGCCGACTACGCGGAGAATATGCAGGACTTCCTCATCGCCCTGCTCGGGGATATCTTCGGCAAGGCGGACCGTGACACCTCCGCCGTGGCCATGACGTTTGCCAAGAAGCTGCAGGACAACTGGCAGAAGATCTTCTACTCGCTGACCATCCCCGGCATGATCAAAAACGGCACCGCCGTCCGGCTCATCACCGGCTACCTCGTGGAGGCGCTGCAGGAAAACGGCATCGTGACCTATGACCTGGAGGGCATTGAGGCCGCCGTGGCCATGCTCGTGCCGCGCCTGTCCAAGATGGCGCTCAAGTACCCCGGCACGACGATGACCCTGCTGGCAAACCTCGTCGTAATCATGAGCGCGCACTTCGGTGAAAGCTGCCTCGCCTGGATGCGCAGCCTGCCGGACGACTACATGACCAGTAAGCAGACCGTGAGCTATGTGGGCCTGTTTGACGACGTGGCCGCCGAGGCGTGGTATGCTCCCGCCGTCGACTACGTTAAGTACGGCCGGCTCATGTACGGCACCGGCAGCAACTTGTTCCAGCCCGACGCGCAGATGACGCGCGCCATGCTCGCGCAGGTGCTCTACGAGCTCGAGGGCGCTCCGTCCGTGAAGGGCCTGAGCTGCCCGTTCACCGATGTGGGCGGCAGCTGGTACACCGACGCCGTTATCTGGGCGTACAACACGGGCGTGGTCGCGGGCGTATCCGCGACGCAGTTTGCGCCGAACGAGGCGCTGACCCGCGAGCAGATGGTGACCATGCTCTTCGGCTACGCCGGCCGCGAGGAAACGCTCTCCGGCTCCGACGGTGCGCTGGCCGCCTATCAGGACCAGGCGAGCGTGTCCGACTGGGCGCGTGCGGCCATGGCCTGGGCCGTGAGCTCCGGCGTGATCTCCGGCACGTCCACCACCACCCTCTCGCCGAAGAAGGTCGGCACGCGCGCCGAAGTCGCGACCGTGCTGATGCAGTTTTGCGAGCAGTGATATCAGCGCAGCGCCCGGACTTCCTGAGAAGTCCGGGCGCTTTTTCGCACATGTAAAGCCCGCCCCCGGCAGCAGCCGGTGGCGGGCTGTTTTTGTATGCGGTTTACCGGTCGGCAGCCGCTGCCGCTTTCGCGCCGCGGCAGTTGGCGCGCAGCACCGGCATGAGCGCCGTGAGCGCAATGTCCAGCTTGCGGGAATAGTCCCCTTCCATGCCGTTGTTGATCCAGTCGATGAGCATGCCGAACATCATGTCCGTGTACATGCGGATGATCGCCTCAAGATCCTCGGGCGCGATGTCCATGTTCTGCGCGTAGCGCGTGATGACCTGACGGGCATAGTAATCGCTCGTCTCCCACGTGAAGCGCTCCAGCTCTTCCTTGCCGTAGCCGTGGTAGATGTTCAGGATGGCCTGCCGGTCGTTCGAGAGATTCGACGCCAGCGTCAGAAAGCCCTCGCGCACTGTCTCAAAGTTGCCGTTCGTGTCCAGAAAATGCTGCACGCGCAGCTCAAATACATACTGCGTGAGCACATAGACGTCCGTGAAATAGTAGTAAAACGTTTTGCGGCTGCAGCCAACGGCGTCCGTGATCATCTTGACCGTGATGCGGTCGATCGTGTAGTCGTTGAGCAGGCGCATGTATGCATCCGCAAGCGCCGTGCGCGTCCGGTTCTGCTTCATGAAGTGTGCCTCCGTTCCTGCGGCCGGGCAAAAGCCGGCGCGATCGTTTGGCCCTATAGTAACCCACTTGTCACCATAATTCATTGGTCATTCTTGATAAAATGTCACGTTTTTGCACACTTTGCGAAACGATTCTACCCGTTTGTCCGGTTTTTTCAGGAATCCAGCTCGCCCTGCAGCTGGCATGTGCGCATCATGAGCGCGGCAAGCTGCGCGCGGCTGGCACCGGCGTTCGGGCTCAGCTCCGTGCTGCTCGTGCCGTAGAGGATACCCATGGAGACAGCCCACGTCGTGGCGGAAAACGCCCAGTCGGGCACCGTGTTCCAGTCCTCATAGCCGCCGATGGCGCGCGGGCGGACGCCCTTTTCCGGGCCAAAGACGCGGTAGAGCATCGTGACGAGCTGCGCGCGCGTGAGGCGGGCATTGGGCGCAAAGTGCGTCTCGTCCACGCCGACGGAGACCTCGTTGGCGTAGGCCCAGCGCACGGCGTCGGCATACCAGGCGCCCGCCGTGACGTCCTCGAACGGCAGCTCCGGCAGCTCGGACACGTCCGGCTCCCCGGCCATGCGGTAGAGCATCGACACGAGCATGGCACGCGTCGTCTCGCCCGTCGGGTCGAACAGATCATTGCCGATGCCGCTCATGAGGCCGAAGAGCACACAGTAGTCAATGCCCTCGTGCATCCAATTGCCCGCTGCCGGCATATCATCGAACACCCCGCCGGCACAATAATCGTCGCCCAGGCAGGGATCCGGGATCTTGGCCGTTTCCGTCTTGCCGCAGATGGAGCAGGTGCGCTCCATGTTCACGGCACCGTCGTCCGTCTCGATGGCCGTCCAGGCGCTCCAGTGGTGCACGGGATAATAATACTGCACCGCCTCCGTGACGCGCTCGCTGCCCTTGAAATAGTTCACGGTGCTGCCGTTGGTGAGCGTCATGGAATAGGTCGACTTCATGGCCGGGTCGAGCACGCGGTACTCCGTGGCCGAGACCTGACCGATAATCATGACATAGTGGCCGTTGGCCGAATAGCCGTTGAGGTGGATGATCGGCGGGCTGTAGCTGCCCTCGCCGCCGACGTAGCGCGCGATGGCCTCGGCGAGCGAGGTCTTGCTGTAAGTCGCGCCGCTGAAGGCAACGTCCTCCGGCGTGGTGGCAAAGGGCGCGCCGTAGTGGCCGCAGCTACGCCAATAATCGCCGAGCGCGCCGGGCGTGGCGTCGATGCCGAGGTACGACAGCGCCATGGAAATGCACGCCGTGAAGCACTCATGGTTGGCATAGTTTCCATAGCTGCCCCAATACTCGGCACAGAACAGGTCCGTATAGGCCGGCACCTGGCAGACATAGCGGACCGTGCCCGTCTTCACGTCGGCGTTTTTCGCATATTCCACGCTCGCATACGGCGCGGCGTCGACCCGGCTGGCCGCCGCAGCGCCCATCGTCAGGCAGGGCAGCAGCCCCGCCAGCAGGCACAGCGTCAGCACCAGGCTGAGGATTCGTTTCTTCATAGATGGCTCCTTATGTTCCGGTATTTTGTTGGTTGTTGACATAACACATACACACATTTGCTTATCTTACACCAGCTGTTACGAAATTGCAACCTTTTTTGCCTCTCTGCCAACTTTCGTGGGGCGCGGCGGGTGATTGGAAGGCGGTTTTGGCGCGGAAAGTGGGGACGCAGAGATCTCGACAGAATTTGCGATTCACGTTATGTAAACCGTCAAAAGGGAGAATCCGGTCACGCACACGCGGACGTGCGCGGACGGTGCGGAAAATATTTCGTGACATTCATAATTATCTGCTTGACAGATATGCAAATGCATAATAAAATGGAAATAGAAGGGGCCGCTTCCGACGCCGTGCGGCCGTGCCCGGCCGCTTTCCGATGCGAAGCCGGGCAGGTGCGCAGCTTCGATGGCCAAACCTGCCGCTTCGGCGGGGAAAACGCTGCCGAAACGGCGGTGGCATGGCGTTATGTAAACTGCAAGGAGGTGAGGGACCGTCGGGATGGAAAGACGGCAACGCTCTGTGTCCGCGCGCGGCCCAGGGCATGGCGTGGATTGATCTGCACCAGTCGCTGCCGCAGCACCGCAAGCTGCTGGCACTGCGCGACGCGCTGGGACTGCGCACGCCGGCGGCGATCGGGCACATGTGCCTGCTGTGGCTGTGGGCGCTGGACAACGCGCCGGACGGCGACCTGTCCGCCCTGCCGGCAAAGCAGCTGGCGGAGATCTGCCAGTACACCGGGCACCACACCGGCGACCTTGCGGCGGCGCTGCGCACGTCCGGGTTCGTGGACGCGGACGGGCGGCTGCACGACTGGGGCGACTACACTGGCCGCCTGATCGACCAGCGGGCGGCCAGCCGCGAGCGGCAGCGGCGGCGGCGTGCGCGGCTGCGGGCGGCTATGGAAGAAAGCAAGGAGGATGGTACATGAAAAAGCAGACAAGCACGGACCTGCGGCGAAAGCTGCGCGAGCAGCGCGCGGCGTATGAGGAGCTGCTGGGCCTGTCGGGCGCGATCTTGGCGGCGCTGTGCGTGCGCTGCGGCGACGGCGCGACGCTGCGGCTGCCGAAGCAGGCCGTACACGACGCGCTGGAGCGCTACGAATTTGCGGCGGCGGCCGACGGCGAGGACTACGTGCTCTCGTACCGGGAGCGCGCGACATGATCGACCTCGAGGACGAGAAGGAACGCATCCTCGAGCAGCTGGCGGCCATGGTGGCCGACGCGTCCGTGAAGCCGGAGCTGCGGCTCAAGGCGGCGGGCATGGTGCTCGGCCACGAGCGGGGCAAAGCAGCCCCCGCAAAGGACGAGGGCGAGGCAGAGCCGGAGGTGCTGCGCTTCGAGGGCGCGCTCGAGCAGTGGAGCCGGTAGCGAGGAGGCGCGATGGCACGCAAAAACGAACCCTATATTTATAAGGTACTGCGGCGCGAAGCACCGAACCCGCGGCAGCAGGCGTTTTTCCGCGCGGAGGCGGCCAACATCGCCTACGGCGGGGCGCGCGGCGGCGGCAAGAGCTGGGCCATGCGGCGCAAGCTCGTGCTGCTCGCGATGCGCTACCCGGGGCTGAAGCTCTTGCTGCTGCGCCGGACGCTGCCAGAGCTGCGCGCCAACCACATCCTGCCGCTGCAGCGGGAGCTGGCGGGCTACGCCGCGTGGAGCGGTGCGGAGCGCGCGTTCCGGTTCCCGAACGGGTCGCGGCTCGTGATGGGCTACTGCGACAGCGACAGCGACTGCGCCCAGTATCAGGGGCAGGAGTACGAGGTGATTGGCTTCGAGGAAGCGACGAACTTCGAGCCCGACTGGCTGACGTTCATCGCCACCTGCCTGCGCACGACGCGCACGGATTTCGTACCGCGCATCTACTACACCTGCAACCCCGGCGGGCCGGGCCACGCCTACATCAAGCGCCTGTTCATCGACCGCGCGTTTCGCGACGGCGAGGACCCGGCGGACTACGTGTTCATCCCGGCGAAGGTCTACGACAACCAGGTGCTCATGCAGCGCGACCCCGGCTATCTCAAGCGGCTGGAGGCGCTGCCGCCCGCACGGCGGCGCGCGCACCTCGAGGGCGACTGGAACGTGTACGAGGGGCAGGTATTCGCCGAGTGGCGCGACGACCCCGCGCACTACGCCGACGGGAAGTGGACGCACGTGATCGAGCCGTTCGACATTCCGGACACGTGGCGGGTGTACCGCAGCTTCGACTTCGGCTACGCCAAGCCCTTCTCCGTGGGCTGGTGGGCGGTGGACTTCGACGGGCGGCTGTACCGCATCCTCGAGCTGTACGGCTGCGTGCCCGGCGAACCGGACACCGGCGTGCGCTGGACGCCGGAGCAGATCTTCGAGCAGATCCGCACCACGGAGGCCACGCATCCCTATCTGCGCGGCCGGGACATCCGCGGCGTGGCCGACCCCGCGATCTGGGACGCGTCGCGCGGCGACAGCATCGCCGACATTGCCGACCGGTACGGCGTGTACTTCGAGCCCGGCGACCACAAGCGTCTGCCCGGCTGGATGCAGGTGCACTACCGGCTGGCGTTCGACGAAGCCGGGCTGCCGATGCTGTACGTATTCCGCAACTGCCGGGACACACGGCGCACGCTGCCGCTGCTGCGCTACGACGCGCACGCGCCCGAGGACGTGGACACGCGGCAGGAGGACCACATCGCCGACGAGATCCGGTATCTGTGCCAGTCCGACCCCATCGCGCCGCGGCCCGTGGTGCAGCGGACGCCCAAGGTATTCGATCCGCTGAGCAGCGACTAATTATGTAAACAGAAAAAGACTGCGGCGGCAGTCTCTTTTTCTCGCAAAATGTAAAAAGTTATGTAAACCATTTCGCCGGAAACGGCAGCAAAGGAGAGTCTATGACAAACGAGAAAACGAACCCCATGCCCTACCGCGCGGCGGATGCGGCGGCGCTGCTTGCAGCGGGTGCGGCATCCGGCCCAGCCGGGCCGGACATGGCCGCGCCCGCGATCACGCCGGACGACGTGGCGCGCGGCACGGAGCTTCTGCGCCGGTACAAGGACGGCAAGCGCGCGCTCGAGGCGCGCATCATCGCCGACGAGCAGTGGTACCGCCTGCGGCACTGGCAGTATCTGCGCGACCGCCGGCGCGAGCAGGGCGCCGACGTGGTGGAGCCGACGAGCGCGTGGCTGTTCAACGCCATCGTCTCGAAGCACGCCGACGCGATGGACAGCTTCCCGGAGGCGGTGATCCTGCCGCGCAGCGAGCAGGATGAACCGGACGCGAAGGCACTGTCGGCCATCGTGCCGGCGGTGCTGGAAAAGACGCACTTTGAACAGGTGTGGTCCGACGCGTGGTGGTACAAGCTCAAGCACGGGTGCGCGGCCTACGGCGTGTTCTGGGACAGCGCCGGGAGCAACGGCCTCGGCGACGTGGCCGTGCGCCAGCTCGACCTGCTGAACCTGTTCTGGGAGCCGGGCATCACCGACATTCAAGCCAGCCGCAACCTCTTCGTGTGCGCGCTCATGGACAACGACGACATTTCCGCCGCCTGGCCCGACGCGCGGCCCGGCAGCTGCGGCGTGGAGCTGGCGCAGTACCTGTACGACGACGCGGTGGACACCTCGAACAAGAGCATCGTCGTGGACTGGTACTACAAAAAGCCGCTGCCCGGCGGCGGCACGGCGCTGCACCTCATCAAATTCACCGGGCGCGACCTGCTCTACGCGAGCGAGAACGACCCCGCCATGGCCGGCGGCTTCTACCCGCACGGGCAGTACCCGGTCGTGTTCGACGTGCTCTACCCCGAGGCGGGCACACCGTGCGGCTTCGGCATGATCGCCGTGAGCAAGGACCCGCAGCAGTACATCGACCGCCTGAGCGGCAACCTGCTGGAGATGAGCATGAAGGCCTCCACCCCGCGCTTCTGGGTCAAGAAGGGCTGCGGCGTAAACGCGCAGGAATTTCTCGACTGGTCGAAGCCCCTCGTCGAGGTCGAGGGCAGCATCGACGACGAGCGCCTGCGCCAGATCAGCCTCTACAATCTCGACGGCCAGTGGGTGAACATGCTGCAGCTGAAGATCGACGAGCTCAAGGAGACGAGCAACAGCCGCGACGTGACGCAGGGCAGCGTGTCCGGCGGCGTGACGGCGGCGAGCGCCATCGCAGCGCTGCAGGAAGCCGGCAGCAAGTCCAGCCGCGACACGCTGCGCGCGAGCTACCGCGCGTTCGAGCGCGTGGTCGAGCTCGTGATCGAGCTCATCCGCGCGTACTACACCGAGACGCGGCCGTTTCGCGTGGCGGCACCGGGCGCGCAGGGCTACGCGTTCTGCACGTACTCCAACGCCGGGCTGCAGGCTCGCACCGTCGGAATGGACGCCGACGGCATGGCACTGCAGCGTGCGCCGGCGTTCGACGTGTCGGTCCACGCGCAGAAGGAGAGTCCGTATGCGACCGCGTCGCAAAACGAGCTGGCACGGCAGCTGTATCAGCTGGGGGTCTTTAACCCCGCGTTCGCGCAGCAGGCGGTGCCGATGCTGGAGATGATGCAGTTTCCGGGGCGCGACAAGGTGCTCGAGGCCGTGCGCGGCAGCATCGTGCCGCCGCAGCCGGAGACGCCGGACACGGGCACGAATACGGACGCCGACCCGCTGCTGAAAGCGCAGGCGGAGAAAAACCGCGTCATCACAGAAAGCGCCCGCTGAGGGCAGAAGGGAGTACAGAGTATGAACGAAACCAATCTTTCCGCCGCCGCGCCGGAGCAGAGCGCACCCGCAGCAGCGCCGGAGGCGGCCGCGCCGCACGAGGCAGCCGGGGAGACCGTGACCGTCGGCGCGCTGCGCGGGGCCATCGAACGCCGAAGCGAGCAGCGGGCACGCCGCGCAGCCGAAGAAGCCGCCGCGCGCTGGTCGCGCGAGGCGGACGAGCTGACGGCGCAGTGCCCGGACTTTGATCTGGGCGCAGCGCTGAACGACACGCAGTTTTGCACGCTGCTGCGCGCCGGTGTGGACGTGCGCACGGCGTGGTTTGCCCTGCACGCACAGGCACTGCTGGAGGCGGCGTGCGTGCGCGCGGGCCGCAGCGCCGAGCAGCGCGTGGCCGAGCACATCCGCGCCCGCGGCCTGCGCCCGGCCGAAAACGGTCTGGGCGGCGGCGGGACCGGCATCGTGGTGCGGCCGGACGTGTCGCGCATGAGCCGCGCCGACCGCGCAGAGCTTGCCGCGCGCGCAGAGCGCGGCGAGCGCGTGAAGCTGAGCCTGTGACCCGCTTCGCGTACATCCGCCGGGATGGGCGATGCGTGCTGCGCGCGGACGGCCACGCGGACTTCTGCCCGGGCAGAGACATCGTGTGCGCCGGGGCGTCGGCGCTCGTGTGTGCGCTGGCGGGCGCGCTCGATATGCTGGGCGCGCAGGGCGTGCAGCGGACGCTTTGCGCCGGGTACGCAGCCATCGCAGCGGACGACCGGGCCGATGTGCGCGCGGCGTTTACCGTGGCCGTGACGGGCCTGCGGCAGCTGGCCGCGGCCTACCCCGGCCACGTTGCGGAGGACACCGGCCGCGTCCCCGCGCAGGAGACCGAAACCCTCGGCAGCGCAGCGGCCGGGCGCTGCCCCGGCGCTGTCCCCGGAAGCGGACAGCAGAGAAAAAAGGAGACATGAGTATGGAAAACATCCGCATGAACCTGCGCCTGTTTGATGCAAACACGCAGGTGACCACCCAGCAGAGCCTGACCGAGGAGATGAAAACGTTCTACTCGGACTACCTCATCGACGCGGCCGAGCCCGAGCTCGTGCACGACCAGTTCGCGCAGAAGCACCCCATCCCCGCAAACGGCGGCAAGACGATCCAGTTCCGCCGCTTCGCCCCGCTCGGCAAGGCGCTGACCGCCCTGACCGAGGGCGTGACCCCCGACGGTCAGAGCCTGAGCATGACCACCGTCGAGGCGGCCGTGCGCCAGTACGGCGGCTACATCCAGATGAGCGACATGCTGCTGCTGACCGCCATCGACAACAACCTCACCATGGCCACGAAGCTGCTCGGCGCACAGGCCGGCCGCACGCTCGACACGATCACCCGCGAGGTGCTCGTTGGCGGCGACAACGTGCAGTACGCCGACGAATCCGTGTCCGCCCGCTACCTGCTGCAGGGCGGCAATGCCAGCGCCGCCGACAACAACTACCTGACCGTCGACTGCATCCGCCGCGCCGTGCGCGCGCTCAAAAACGCCAACTGCCGCCGCATCGACGGCGCGTTCCCGGTCATCATCCACCCCGACGTGGCCTATGACCTCATGAACGACCCGAAGTGGCTGGCACCGCACCAGTACGTCGACACCGAGCACATGTACGAGGGCGAGATCGGCAAGATCGAGGGCTGCCGCTTCGTCGAGAGCACGGAGGCGAAGATCTTCCACGCCGAGGATCTTGCCAGCGACAGCCGCACCCTGCTCACGAACGGCGCAGTGAGCGGCAAGACCACCTTCTCGTTCGACGGCGGCACGGTCAAGTCCGGCGCGCTCGTCGGCCGTCAGGTGCTCATCGGCAACGCGTGCGTGACCGTCACGGCCAACACCGCGAACTCCATGACCGTCGACGCCGCCGTCACGGCCGAGGACAACGCCATCATCTACCCCGGCGAGGCCGGCGCGCAGGGCCGCGACGTGTATGTCACGCTCGTGCTCGGCGCCGACGGCTACGGCACGACCGAGATCACCGGCGGCGGCCTCGAGCACATCGTCAAGCAGCTCGGCTCCGCCGGTACGGGCGACCCGCTCAACCAGCGCGCGAGCGTCGGCTGGAAGGCCACGAAGGTCGCCGTGCGTCTCGACGACAGCGCCATCCGCCGCATCGAGACCTGCAGCACCTACACCGAGTAAAAAACCACCCCGTGCCTCCCGCCCGCGCGGCGGGAGGCACCCATGCACACAAGGAGGAATATACTATGGCAACCAGAAAAAAGACCGACCGCGCCGCCGCTGAGGCCTGGCTGAGCGAACCCGTGACCGTGCGTCTGTTCCGCGACAACGGCAGCTACAAGGAGGACAAGGTCGTGACCGTCAACGGCGAGACCGTGCGCATCCCGCGCGGCGAGGACGTGACCATCCCGCGCCGCTTCGCACTCGTGCTCGCGCAGGGCGAGGCGCAGGATGCGCGCACCGGTGCGCTCATTGAGCGCGAGACCGCCCGCTTTGCCGCCGAGAGCGGCGCGCTGGGGCTCTGAGCATGGCGACGCTTCAGCAGGCGCTCAAGCGCATCGACACGATCTGCCCCAACGCATGGGACGACGCGGCAAAGCTGCTGTGGCTCAACGAATGTGAGAGCATGATCCAGACGCGCATCCTCGGCATCGCGCCGGGCGAATGTGTGACCTACGACGTGAACTCCGACCGCAGCACCGTGCTGCTCGTGCCCGCGCCGTTTGACCGGCTGTACGTGTACTACGTCATCGCCATGTGCGACTACGCCGCGCACGAGACGGCGCACTACGCCGACAGCATGGCGCTGTTCAACGCGGCGCTCGACGAATACGCCAAGTGGTACCAGCGCACGAACGGCGCTGCGGCTTCCGTGCCCGGCGCCGCATCGCAGATCGCCGCCAACACCGCCGCCCGCCACTCGCACGCGAACAAACGCGTGCTCGACGGCATCACGGCCGCAAAGACCGCCGCGTGGGACGGCAAGGCGGGTACGGCGGCGGCCACGCAGTCTGTGGCTGGTCTGATGTCGGCGGCCGACAAGGCCAAGCTCGACGGCATCGAGCGCGGCGCCAACAAGACCACCGTGCCCACAGCACTGAAAAATCCCAACGCACTGACGATCAAAATAGGCGGCACGACCGTCACCTACGACGGCAGCGCCGCGAAAACCGTCACGATCGCCGACGGAAGCGAGGTGGCCTACTGATGGCAAAGAAGCTCTATGAAGAGGCGTCCGTGCAGGCCATCGCGGACGCCATCCGCGCGAAAAACGGCGGTACGGCCGCCTACAAAATCGGCGAAATGGCCGCAGCGGTCAGCGCCATACCCAGCAAGGACAATATCGTCCATGCGGATATCCCGGACTACATCAAGACGGCGGCGCTGGAGGTGGCCAAAAAGGTGCAGGCCGTGCGCACGAGCGAAAGCATCGTCTTTATCGCGGCCTCGGACGCGCACCAGCTTGACACCAGCGCGGACATCGTGGCCGGCAACAAGCACGCCGGCATGGCGATGAAGGCGCTCGCGTATATTTTGCCGGGCATTGACTTTGCGTGCTATCTGGGCGACTACACAGCCGGCAGCGCAACGACCACGCCGGCCGAGGGGCGGCAGCACTTCGCGGAGATCAACGCGGACATCGACGAGGCGTTCGCCGGCATCCCGCAACTGCGAACGCTGGGCAACCACGACAGCTTGCAGTACAGCAAGGCACAGAATGGCAGCGTGCTGCCGGTGGCGGAGTTGTACAATGTTGTCGGCGCGTATAATGCTGGCGCAATCATGGGCAGTACCACAAGCGGGTATTGCTATAGAGATTTTAATAACAAAAAACTCCGGGTGATTTGCCTGAACACCGCCGAAAATAGCGAAAAAGAATATGTATCAGACGCGCAGAAGCTGTGGTTTGCGAACACGCTGAAAGCCGTGGGCACAAAGGCCGGTTGGAATGTGCTGATCCTGTCCCACCATCCGCTTGACTGGGGCGGCGTGTGTGTCCTGTCAAATATCGTCAAAGCCTACGTGGACGGCAGTTCCATCACCGTGAGCAGCGGCAACACAATAAACTTTTCCGGTAGCAACAGCGCCAAGATACTGGCAGCGATTCACGGCCATGTGCATGGCTTCAAGGCGGCGCAGCTCAACAGCATATCGAGCGGAACGGGAACACCCTACAATGTGTGGCGTGTTGCCACTCCGAATATGTGTTTTGCTCGGAATAACGAGTACGGGCAGAACGGCAACGCCGAGTATTACGGTATCGAGTTCGGCGAAACGACCACCTACAACAAGACGGCCAACAGCGCCAAGGACACGGCGTTTGTCGTCAACGTCATCAATCCAAGCCAGCAGAAGCTCTACAGCTATTGTTACGGCGCGGGCTATGACCGCGAGATCTTCACCGGCATCCAGACCGTGGCCGTGACGGGCGTATCGCTCAATGCGTCCTCCGGCAAATTGACCATCGGCGGGCAGACCACGCTGACGGCGACCGTGAAACCCGCAGACGCGAGCAACAAGACGGTGACGTGGGCAAGCTCCGCGCCGACCGTGGCCAGCGTGGTCAACGGTGTTGTCACAGCGCTTGCGCCGGGCAGCGCCAAGATCACGGTAAAAACCGCAGACGGCGGCTTTACGGCAGAGTATGCGCTGACGGTCAAAGCCGCGACGTCCGACCTGTTGGCGGACTATGGTTATGCGGACAACACCCGACTTTCCACGTCCTCCGGAAGCGAGAAAGCCGCCACAGGCTATGTGACCATCGGACACACGGCGGCGATCCCGATCGACAATACCAGATATCCCAACGGCGCGACCATCCGCGTGACCGGCGCGGTGAACTGTCTGGGCAACAACTGGTCCGGCGGCAACAACGGCGGCGACAGTGCGTTCGCGTTGTATACGACTGGCGGGACGCAGTTTTCAAACGCGAGCTACATTGAGGCCAAGACCACGACGGCGGGAACGTTTACGATCGACGCGGACAAGACCGGCTTTACGCTGGATATTGCGTCGCTGTCAGCACCACGTTATATCAAGTTCTGCGTCAAGGGCGCCGGCGCAAATCTTACGGCGACGCTGACACCAAAATGAAGGGGGTAACAGCAGATGGAGATTGTGGAAGCATTCACGACGAAAAACAAGTGCTATCAGGCGGGCGCGGCGCTAGTCCCGCGCGGCCTGATGCTGCACAGCATCGGCACGCCGCAGCCGAGCGCGGCCGCGCTGGCGCGGTACTTTGACCAGTACCAGCCGGGCGGCCAGAGCGTGTGCGTGCACGCGTTTGCGCAGGCGGACGGCACGGTGTATCAGACGCTGCCGTGGGAGATGCGCGGCTGGCACTGCGGCGGCGCGGCAAATAATACCCACATCGGCATCGAAATGACGGAACCGGGCGCGGGCATGGCCTACGCCGAGGCGGCTGCGCAGATCACGGGCACGTACCGCACGGCCGTGGCGCTGTTCGCCGCGCTGTGCGGGGTTTACGGGCTGGACCCGCTGGCCGACGGCGTCATCATCGGCCACGCGGAGGGGCACCGGCGCGGCGTGGCGAGCAACCACGCCGACCCGGAAGCTCTGTGGCAGCAGTACGGCATGGGCTACACCATGGACGGATTTCGCGCCGCCGTCGCCAAAGCGATGGCCGGTGCGCGGGAGGAGGAAACAGACATGACACGCTACAATACCGTGGCCGAGATGCCCGCATGGGCGCAGGCCGAGGCGCAGCGGCTCGTTGACCGCGGCGCGCTCAAAGGAGACACCGACGGCAGGCTCGACCTGTCGCTGGATATGCTGCGCACGATGCTCGTGTGCCAGCGGATGATCGACCAGGCAAAGGAGACATAAATGGACCGACTCACAACGATCAAAGCGGCCGTCTGCACGGCGGCCGCAGCGCTGACGGCCTTCTGGGGCTGGACAGGCTGGCTGGCGGCGGCATGGTTTCTGGCCATGCTGCTCGACTATGCCACCGGCAGCGCCGCCGCCCTGCGCGCCGGGACATGGAGCAGCCGCGCCGCCCGCGAGGGCCTGTGGCACAAGGCCGGAGCCGTGGCGGGCGTGCTCGTGGCGGCGCTGCTGGACTTTGCCCTGCGCGTGCTGCTCGGCAGCGTACCGGGGCTGGGCATCGACTACGACGTGCTGCTGTGCCCGCTCGTGACGGCGTGGTATCTGCTGACGGAACTGGGCAGCATCGCCGAAAACGCGGGCGCGCTCGGCGCGCCGATGCCGCAGTTTCTCATGCGGGCGATCGCCGCCCTGCGCGCCGGCATTTCCGACCGCGGCGGCGGAGACGGGGACGGGGGCGGCGCGGCATGACAGATTTTTCCCCGCTGAACTTCCCGCTGCCGGAGCCTACCGGCGGCGAGGGGCTGGAGGCACGCGTCACGGCGCTGGAGGAGACGATCGTCCGGCTGCTGGAGGCGCTGCAATACACGCTGACGAATCTCAGCCGCGAGAACTTCAACCCCGCCGCGCTCGAACGGCTGCGCGCCGAGCTGCGCAGCGGCCAGACCACGAACCAGTAAGGAGGCAGGCAATGCATCTACCCACATTTCCCCGCGCCATGGCCGTGACGCGGCGCGTGCAGACCGACTTTCGCGGCTACGACCACCGGCCGGGCTGCCCGGAGGGCGGCATTTACGAGATGACGAACGGCTCGGCGGCCGACGCGCCGCTGTTTTCCACGCGGCCGGGCCGCACGCTGACCTATCCGACCGGCGGCGGAAGCCCGAACGGGCTGTTCGCCGGCAGCTGCGGGCTGCTCTGGTGCACCGGCCAGACGCTGTATGTCAACGGCACGCCCGTTGCGGGCTGCACGCTCATCAACGGGCCGAAGGTGTTCGCCGAGCTGGGCGGCACCGTGCTCATTTGGCCGGACAAGATCTGGTACCGGCCGGATTCCGGCCAGTTCGGCAGCGCGGAGCCGAGCTGGAGCGGCTCCGTGAACCTCCAGCGTTCGGACGACAGCAGCGGCACCCGCGCCAACGCCATCGCCGCGGAGGGCATCGACCTGCCGTTTCGCGTGGGCGACGCCGTGACGATCCGCGGCTTTTCCACGCCGGAGGACAACAGCACCTACATCATCCGCGACATTGCGGGCGCGGCGCTCGTGTTCGACCCCGACACGTTCTCCACCGCCGGCGTGACCGAGGACATCACGGTCACGCGGCGCATGCCCATGGCGATGCACGCATGCACGTACGGCAACCGCATCTGGGCCTGCGCGAACGACACCGTCTGGTGCTCAAAGCTCGGCGACCCGCTGAGCTGGTACTGGTACGAAGCGGACGACAACGGCACGGTCGCCACGGCGGCATGGAGCGTGGACGTCGGCACGCCGGGCAATTTTTCCGGCTGCGCGGCCACGGGCAGCGGCGTGGTATTTCTCAAGCCGGACGGGCTCTGGCGGCTGTACGGAACGAAGCCGGACAACTTCCAGCTCGTCGCCTCGGCGGCGCTCGGCACGGAGGAAAACTCCGGCCGCACGCTCGTGACGGCGGCGGAAACGCTCTACTACCTCTCCCCTGCCGGGCCGGCGCGCACGGCCGGCGGACGGCCGGTGCGCATCGGCGACGCGCTCGGGCGCACGCTCACGGCCGGCGTGGCGGGTACGGACGGCACGCGCTGGTATCTCTCGGCGCATGACAGCGGAAATGCCTGGCACCTGTTCGTATACGACACGCGCAGCGGCCTGTGGAGCCGCGAGGACGCCTTCCACGCGCGCGGGTTTGCCCGCAGCGGCGGCGCGCTCTATGCGCAGGACACCAGCGGCATCTGGCGCTTCGGCACCGGCAGCACGGCACAGCTGGAGAGCATGCTCGAAACGGGCGATTTCGTCAGCGGCAGCCCGGACTGCAAGCGTCTGCTGCGCGTGCAGCTGCGGCTGGAGGCGGACGCGGGCGCAAGCGTGACGGCGGCGGTGCAGTACGACTCCGACGGCGTGTGGCACACGCTCGCGACCGTGACGGCGGGCGCGAAGCGCTCCGTCACGCTGCCGGTGCTGCCACGCCGGTGCGACCACTTTCGCCTGCGGCTGACGGGCACGGGCGCGTGGCGGCTGCTGTCGCTCACGCGCACGGAGACCGCCGCCGGGCCGCAGCACTGAGGAAAGGAGACCTTATGGCCACAAAATACAAATACGACAAGAACACCGATTACGCCGCGCTCATGGAGCAGGCGGCGCAGCGCGGCGACCATGCGTCCGCTGCCATCTACGAACAGCAGCGCAACGCGAAGATCCGCGGCGAGGGCATGACCGATCAGGAGCAGACGAACGACTATGCGCAGTATCTGCCCCTCGAGGACGTGCCGGACTACGACGATACGCACCGCCGCGAGGCGGAAACGCTGCTGACCGAGCGCGACACGACCGCACAGCGCAGCCGCATCGACCAGATGCTTGACGCGCTGCTCGGCGAGGAATTCAACTACGACCCGGCATCGGACCAGCTCTACGCCGCCTACCGGCAGCAGTACGAGCGGCAGGCCGATCTCGCGGCGGCCAACGCCCTCGGCGCAGCGGCCGCGCTGACGGGCGGGCAGGCCTCGACGGCGGCGGTGGCGGCCTCGCAGCAGGCGGGCGGGTACTACCGCGCGATGCTCGCGGGCAAGCTGCCGGAGCTGGCGCAGCTCGCCTACGAGCGCTACAGCGGCGAGCGCAAGACGCGCCTGAGCGCCATCGACAGTCTGCTCGACGCGGCCGACAGCCGCGACGGCGTGACGAAGGCGCAGATCGCCGCGCTGCTCGACATGGACGACGCGGACTTCACCCGCGCGGACAGCAAGCTGCAGCAGCAGGCCAAGGACGCGGCCGATGCCAAGACCGCCGCCGACAAAAAGGCGAAGGACGAAAAGGACGCAGCCGAGAAGGCGGAAAAGGCCGCGCGCAGCGATGCGCGGCGGCAGATCACGCTCATCCTGCGCAACGGCGGCACCGTGCCCGACGATCTCTGGCAGCAGAGCGGCTACAGCGCCGTGACGATCGCGGCGATGCTGCGCGGGCGCAAGGGATAAGCGTTATGGAAACCCAAGCGCCGGTTCTGCTCTAAGAATTCTGCAACACGCCGTCTGGTTCAAAGTTATGTAAACTGCATGAAAGAAAGGAATCCCCGGAAGCAAACTGCTTCCGGGGATTTGTGCGTGATGGGGTCTGCGCTCAGGCCATGGCCTGTTCAAAGCGCATGAGGATGGCCGCGACCTGCGCGCGCGTGGCGCTGCCCTTCGGGCTGAGGTAGGCGACGCCGCCGCTGCCGGTGCCGGAGATGAGGCCGTTGCCGACGGCCCAGGCCATCTCCGTGCGCGCCCAAGACGAGACGCTGCCCGCATCTGGGAAGCCGGCGAGCGAGCCGGTCGCCGTGAGGCTGCCGGGCGCGAACTGCTTCGTGTAGTTATAGAGGATCACGGCGAGCTGCTCGCGCGTGATCTCCCCACTGGGGTCAAAGGTCGTGGCGCTCGTGCCGGCGACAACGCCCGTGAGCTTTGCCCACCAGATGGCGTCGGTATACCACTGGCCGCGCGGCACGTCGTCAAACGGGGCGCGGAGCTTGGCCAGCTCATAGCCAGCGACGGTCGTGGGCTCGCCCTGTATGCGGTAGAGGATGCTCACGAGCTGGGCGCGCGTGCACACGCCGTTCGGCGCGACGGTGCTGGCCGATGTGCCGGCAATATAGCCATGATAGATACAATAATCCAGGCCCTCATGCGCCCAATCGGTGGGCACGGGCATGTCGCGGAAGGCGTAGCCCGGGCAGGTCGGGCCGCCGGGGCAGACATCCGGCACGCCGGTGGCGGGGATGGCCTCCGTTTTGGTCGCACCGCAGACGGTGCAGGTGAAGGTCTTGACGCCGGGCTCCGTCGCGGTGGGCTTTTGCGTCACGACGCCGGCATCCCACACATGCTCGTGCAGCTTCGGGATATCCTCGCCCTCGCGCGTGTTGCAGCCGGCTCGGGTGCAGATGTGATAGCGGTAGCCGGTGGTCGTGTACGTCGGCTCCTGCGCGACGACCCACTCGCCCCAGTCGTGGCCGAGGGCGGGGATGGTGTCGTTATAATCCTGATTGCAGCGCGGGCAGGTGCCCTGATAGTGGCCGGATTCGGTGCAGGTCGGCTCGATGCTGGAGGCGGACTTATAACTGTAGTCATGGCCCTTGGCGGGGATGACCTCATCGATCTTCACGCCGCAGCGCGCGCAGGTGCCGACGGCGCGGCCGGGCTGCGTGCAGGTGGCATCCGGGAGGAGGTCGCAGCGGCTCAGGTCATGGCCGAGCGCGGCGATCTTCTCGGTGCGGGTTGCGCCGCAGGCAGAGCACTTGTAAAACGCCGTGCCCTGCTCGGTGCAGGCGGGCGGGTTCGTCTGCGTCTTGACCCAGGTGTGGTCGGTGGCGGCGACATAGGTGTCGTCCACGGGGGCATAGGTGCAGCCCTTCACCGTGCAGACGTGGTGCGTATAGCCCTGCTTCGTGCAGGTGGGGTCGACGACCGTGTCGGCGAACTGGGCGATGTGGTCGCCGTGCCAGAGACCGGTCTTGTAGCCCTGCCACGTGCCGTCGTCCTTGAGCTCGGCGGCCCAGGTGTAGCTGCCCTGCGTGTAATAGACCACGCAGTCATCCGGGAAGGAGCGGTTGGAATCCGCCGCGCCGTAGATGCTCTTGGCGGGGTCATTTTTAAAGATGGCGCGCTTGAGCTTCGTGACCTTCGCGATCATATTGAAGGCCGTGCTGATATCACCGGCCTGATCGGCGTTCTGGTCGGAGTCGTCCGGACGGAGAATGCCGTTGAGCACGCCCTCGACGAGGATCTTCATGGCATTATCCAGGCTCGTGAAGGCACGGCCCTGGATCGTGTCGATCTTGTCGCCGAAATAGGCTTCCTCGAGCATCTCGCAGCCGGCAAAGGCGCACTTGTCGATCTGCGCGACGCGGTTGGAGAGGTCAACGGTCTTCATGTGGTTGTCGCCGAAGAACGCGGCCTTGCCGATCGTGAGGGGCTTGTCACCGGGGCTGAAGGTGAGGTTGTTCATATAATAATCGCACATGAACGCGTAGTCACCGATGCTCGTGACGTTGGCCGGAATGTCGAGGTTCTTGTGGTGGTTGACGAACGCGAACGCGCCCGTGCCGATCGTCTGCAGGCTCGACGGCAGGCTGAGCGTCGTGTCCTCCTGACCGAGGATGCGGTCCCACGCGAAGGCCCACGGGCCGATATACGTCAGGCCGTTCGGCAGGCGCAGCTCGGCGAGCATGGTGCAGCTGTAAAACGCGTGATCCTCGATGCGGCGCAGGCGGCTGCAGGCGCCCGCGCGCACGAAGGTGAGCGTGTCGCAGCCGTAGAAGGCGTACTGATCGATGAGCTCGAGATTGCGCGGCATGTTGATGGCCGAGAGGTACTCGTCCGCATAAAACGCACGATCGCCGATGGTGGTGATGCCGTCGTCGAGGAACATGCACGTCAGGTACTGGCAGTCCTTGAAGGCGCGGTCGCCGACGTTCGTGACGCCGGTGTAGGTCTTGCCGTCCTCGGTGGTGGCGCCGGCGATGTAGGCCAGAGCCAGATACTCCTCGCCGAGGTTTTCCACGGTCGTCGTGCCGATGGGCTTGCCTTTGTCGTTGTACTCCGTGACATCGACTTTGCCCATCCAGGGGGCCTTACTGCGGTCGGTATAATCCGCCATCGGGCCGTCGCCGTAGATGTACACGCCGTAATACTGCGCGTCCTCGCGGTAGTCGTGCTCCTGCCAGATCTGCTGCAGGGCGGGGTTGTCCTGCACGACGGTGGGGTTCGTGACTTCGTAGATTTTATAATGTACACTGCCCTCGTTCTCGGCGGGGCCGCAGTCGCCATGCGCGACCTCGTTGCCGAAGAGCTTTTTGATCTGATCCGGCTGCTTGAGAAACTGGTCGACCACGCCCGCGATCGTGCCCGCCTGCGCCGGCGGGGCGCACACGCTCAGCAATCCGGCCGCGAG
>QWCY01001327.1_pt1 | contig 36828 bp, 35 predicted proteins | sample 1972631 | NCBI WGS metagenome assembly QWCY01 (sample SAMN09866696, study PRJNA288562) | Human gut metagenome isolate pre1_stool, whole genome shotgun sequencing... | isolation source: gut | host: Homo sapiens | place: USA: California
GGGCTGATGATCTGACCGCTGATGTCAAACACTTCCATTTTACCACCCCTTCTCGATGTAATCGTTCACCTTGTCGTCACTCAGCAGGCCTTTATACACCCTGCACTGATACAGCGTACCCGACCAGAACTGCTGCTTTTTGCTGCCATCCGCGCTCTGCGCCGCACCGATCAGGAAGGTCTGGGGCACATCTATGATCGCGCCGTTGGTGATCTTCCACTCGGTCAGTGGGCAGTAGGTACTGCCGCCGCGGTACTTTCTACCGTCCAGCTGCACCACATACCGCGTGCGGGTCTTGAGGTGCTCGATGCTGTCCGACAGGGTCACGCCGCCGTAGTTGTAGTAGGAGAGCTCGGTCTTATTGTTCAGCGGGCTGGTGCCGGAGACGAAGCCGGGCAGGTTGTTAAGATCGCCCGTCTCGGTCAGGCAGTGCAGGAAGTCAGGCCATGTGTTTGCATTAAAGTCCTCCCCCGCTTTCGCATCCACAAGGATCGTGTACTGCGGCGTCTCGGTAGAGGCGTGCTCCAGCAGCTTCAGGCCGGTGTCCAGTCCCTGGGTCAGCACGGTCTCGCCGGGCAGACTGTAGATCAGCTGCGCCGTCTCAGCCGCTACTACTGTTGGTAGCATCTACAGGCAGTACGGTGGCGGTCAGGGGCAGGCTTTCTCCCTCGCTCAGGGTCATGGTGCTGCTGCTCAGGCTCAGGGACTGCACAGGGATCTGCTCGGTATCCATGCCCCACTCTGCACGCAAAACATTCAGTGTGCTCCTTGCGGATACACTGCGGTACGCCGCTGCTTCAAAAAGCGCCAATATCATAGTCTGGGCACGTTCGGTAAGGCCTTTTTCACCGGTGTTGCTTTTGGGCAGCGTCAGGTTCAGCACAGGCGCTTCTGCGGTGCCCGTAATGGTCGCTGCCGCCTCTGTGCCGGTGCTCACGCTGCCGATGGTAAGGTTCGGGGTGTCGCCCTTCTCGCCCGGTTCTCCTTTGGGTCCCTGCGCGCCGGTGTCTCCCTTGTCGCCCTTCGGGCCTGCCGGGCCGGGGTCGCCTTTCTCACCCTTTTCGCCCTGCGTTCCGGCAGCATTGGCAATGCCGTTTTCCATGTGGTTCAGCTGGGCGGCTGTCAGGGTCTGACCGTCCACAAAATTCTGTTTTTCGTAGCTCATGTCGTTTTCTCTGCCTCCTTCACGGTGATCGTATATGTTTTGCTCTGGCCGGACTTCATCATCACGGTCAGCTCTGCCGTGCCGGCATTCACGCCGGTCACCAGCAGCACATCGCCCGAGATATTCAGCGTTGCTATATCTCCTGCAATGCTGGCAGCAATGTCCTTCCGCACATTCGTGTTCCATGGGACATAGTTCACCGTGCCCTTCAGTGTCTCGCCAATCGTGATCGTGCAGCTTTCAACTTCCCATGCCACATCAAAGTCGGTCGCTTCCGTGCATGGATAGTCCTGTGTCATCAGAACACAGCGGAATCCCAGCAGCTTTGCCTTGAGTCCGGGGCACAAGCCGGTGTTGACCACCGCCACCGTAATGCCCTGATGCGGGGTAAGGCTTGCGCCCTTGTAGATCCACTTCTTCACATGTCCGTCTGTGCCAGCACCTACCCAGATCACGTCATCAAAGCCGTAGAGACCATATACTTTAATACCAACCGCATTTGGATACATCCCCTTGTACTTTCCCCAAGCGTATTCGCCCAAGTCAAGCGTCACCTCAACGTAGGCGCAGCGCACCTCCCGGTACTTGTACAGCCGGTTCGGCACAAAGCAGGTAACGGTTCCCTTTGTCCGGCTTTCGTTGGAGTAAATGTTCGGGAACATCTCTTCCAGCCGCCTTGTGCTGATGGCATGGTCATATACCCGGCAGTCGTAGATTTTACCCTTCAGCCTATGGTCGCCGCCAACGGTCGGAGTTACCATGTTCTCGCCCAACCGAAGTGTTCCGTCAAAAATGGTATTTGCAATTGCACCATCAAGCTTCACATAGCTTTGCATATACCAGTCATACACCGCCATCACGCCGTTCTTGCGGATGATGAGCACGCTGTAATCCATGTCGGAATAGCCGAAATAATTGTTCGCATCAATCGTTGCCGGGTTTGAAATTTTCCAGCAGTTGCGGATATTGATAAAACCGCCAGTTGCGATTGCGTCCTCGCTCATGCCTGCCTGCAAACTCAGACCAATATCAAAGCCGGGAGGGTCATTATTTCCTTCGGTGTAATTCATTGCGCTGAGTACCGGGATAAAGCTAAAATTCAGCATCCCCTCCTCGCTGTAACTGTCCACCCGGAACTTTGCGATGATGGTAAAGTCATTTTGGTCTGCAAACAGCTTTACACCCGTGTCAATGCCAAAGGTTCCGTCAAAGACAACGGCGTTTTCTTCCGCATCATAGCGGGCATCCTGCGCAATGTCATAAACGGGCACGTCCTGTGCCGTGTCTCCGCTGCTCTCCTCTAAATCTTTTGCAGTCAGTAGCGCGTAGCCCCCATCCAGCACCGCTTGGTCGTTGTCCAGCGTCGCAGCTGACGGGTCAAAAAAGGAGAACCGCGTCTCTGGAAACCGGTCGCGGCTCCGGTTGGTGATAATGTTTGCATTGTCAAAATTGCTCTTCCACTGTGAAAGGAACTCGTCAATAATAAAGTCCCCCTTCACCATGCACTGGTTAAAGTACGGGTAAATGCCGTGGTTGTTTTCAAACCGGAAACCGTTGAGGAAATTCGCAAACAGGATGTGCGTTTGCAGCTTTGTTGTGCCTGGGGTGTCCAGCGTGTTGTTGGTAAAGACCACCGGCGATGCATACGTTCCCGGTAAGGCGATAAAACCGTCACGGTCTACATAGCTGCGTCCCATCACGTTGTCCGAAAACACCATCGGGTCGTCCGGGTCATAGTCCTCCTCGGTGCAGTACCGGTAGATAAAGTTCACCGATGGGTTGTACCGCACCTGCAACTTGTAGTCCAGCTTGTATTTTTCTTCCATCAGGCGGCAGTTCTCCTCATCCTGTAAGGTTCCCTGCCCATAGCAGGAGTTCCCGATGCATGGGTTCCATGCGGGGCCTTCGATGCTGGATTCACAGCAGTCTATAAACACATTGTTCTCGCAGATGGCGTGTTGTTTTCTCGGCGCAACATCCGCGCCGTTGCCGCCCAGCAGTGCAGCGCAGCCTACACCACGATCCTGCTCTGCCATTCCTGCCAGATATTCCGGCGGCAGATACCCAAGCCCAGACCCGATGAACTGGTTGTTGCTCACCTTGCACCGCATCTTCGGGAACTCTGCCTGAAATGCAAACAGGCATACGCTGCCGAAACAGGTCAGATAGAACAGGTTGTTCGTGATCTCAAAGTATCCGCTCTTGTCATAGGTGTTCCAGTGGATCGCAGCGTTTCCCTTGATCTGCGTAAAAAAGCAGTTGTTCACAAAAAGCCTGTGCACGCTCTGCGGCACGATTCCGATGCCGCTGATGTGGTGCGAGTAAGACCCCTGCAGATTTTCGTTGTACCAGATATCCTTAAAGGTGCAGCCCTCAAAATGAATATCTTCGCACCAGATGCTCTCGCCGTTCTCCGTGCGTCCCCGCAGCCGGATGCCGCAGGTCCATATTTTGTTTACGCCGTTCGGGTTGATGCCTTCCCATGTGCAGTTGACAAACCGGATGTTTTTGCACCCCTCCAGCACCATGTTCGCGCCCTTCCAAAAGATCACGTTCCGAACTTCCAGATCTTCAACGTTGTTGACGATGATCTCAAAGTACTTGTACTTTTTGTTTCCTCCGTCCACCACGCAGTTGCTCTGGCTCAGCGCCGCCGTCAGTGCATCCGTGTCATCTGTCTCTCCGTCTCCCGCCGCACCGGGAATGCCCATCCCAGCGCCGCCGCCCGTGCCGCTTCCGGCCATATCCCACGCCGCTGCAATGCCCGCCTCCATGTGGTTCAGCTGGGCAGCGGTCAGGGTCTTGCCGTCCATAAAATTCTGCTTTGTGTAACCCATCTTAGCCCCTCCCCAGGATCATTCTTCCCAGCACCGCAAGGCTCAGCCGCGCAGTGTTCCTGTTGTCCGGGTCATCTGCTCCCCATAGTGCTTCCAGGCGGTCACAGGCCGCTGTGGCTGCGTCATTGCCTGCCGCCAGCGTGCGCAGCACGGTCAGCACCGCCCGCTTTTCCACGGTGGTAATGCCGCCAGTTCCCAGCAGCCCTACCAGCGCCTCCCACGCCGGGGTAGCCGGTGCAGGCATCGTGCCTTCTGCCGTGCCGCTGTTAGCACATACCCTGCACCGCACATCGGCGCTGGTCACGGTGCGGCTGCCATCCGTGCCCTCAAAGGTGATGCAGCCCGTGCCGGGCACTGCCGTCACCGCCGCCGGAACGGTCAGAAAGCCGCTTTCCACCAGTGTGGCTGCGCTTGCGCCGGGGGTGTGCCAGTGGGCGCATACGGTCAGCCCCTTCCACTCGCCCCGCTGCTCAATGCGCAACCGGTAGTTGCCACGGTTGCCCGCGTACCCCAGCAGCAGCTGCCCGCCGGGCACTGCTGCCGCGCCGTTGCGCTCCAGCCGGATGGTCATCTCATTCATACCGCACCACCCTTACACATACTGATAGCCCTCTACGTTGAAGGGATACTTGTAATCGTTTACCGTATCCGTTCTCACAGCGTCCACGTTCAGCGTGCCGTCTGCCGCAAAACTCATCTGCACGGGCGCAGCGCCGCTGCACTTCACGCCGTTGCTGAAGTCGTATCTCAGGCCGCCCACCATGGCCACCGCCGTACCGCCCCGCACGATGCGGGTGCTGCCATAGTCCGCAGCCGTTCCCACACCGGTAGAGTTGTTGCCGCTGCTTTCAAGCGCTGCGGGTGCCAGCATCTTTACCACAATGTAATCCGCCGTCTCCGGTACAGTCAGGCTCGTTGCGGCCTTGCCTGCAACGCCTGCGCCGGTGTAGACCAGCTTTCCGTCCATGTCCATCATCCTTTCCAGTCGTCTCAGTTTTTCGGCCAAGCGAAAGCCCAGCACCGTGTCAAGGTTTTCCGCTGTCACCTCCAGCGTGCCGTCCGCGCTCACGGTCAACCCCCGCCCGGCTTTCACGCCGCCCAGCACGTCTGCGGTGGCACACGGCAGCACCGTCTCTGTGGTGCTCTTTCCGTTGCCCATGGTCAGGACAAGGCTCTGACCATGCATCCGCACGTCCTTCAGGTAGTCCCCGCTGCCTTTTCCCACGGCACCCACGTCTGCCGCCGTCAGTGCCCGGCCAAGCCCCGTGCCGCCGTGTGCTGTGCTCAGCACCCCGGTCATTGCCGTAAGCTCTGTGGTGTCCTGCGTGGTGTAGGTCTGCTGCGTGCCGTCCGCAAACGTTACAGTCAGCGTTCGGCCCTCCAGCGCCACCTGCTGCACAAGGTCTCCCCTGTCCGCATCCATCGCCCCTACGTCCTCGGCGTTCAGCTGTACCGCGCCGCCCTTTCCGTTCACGCTCAGCACAGTACCGTCCTTTGGCGCATATCCCTCTGCCCGCGCCGCCGCTTCGCCCGCCTGCTGCGCCGCCGTCCGTGCGTTTTCCGCCTCGCTCTTTGCCCGCTGCGCACTGCCCGCTGCGGCGGTCTGTGCATCCTGTGCCGCCCCGGCTGCACTTTCCGCCCTGTCCGCCGCGCTCTGCGCCTCCTTCGCCTTCTGGCTTGCCGTGTTCGCTGCCCCCAGTACCTGCGCCACAAAGGCCTCGTACTGGCTCGGGGTGATCTCGGCATCTCCGTCAGTTGCAAACGTCTCGTAGCACTCGTACCGCGCAGGCCTTGTCATGGCGCAGTACCCGTTGCCGTCCATCGCCCGCAGCATCCACAAGCCCTTTTCGCTGGCGGTGAACATCCTGTCCACGGCAAGGCACCTGTCCTCTCCCAGCATCACCGGCTGCGGCAGCGTGCCGTCAAGCTGCTGCACATGTACCGTCACCGTCATGCCGTCCCATTCCTCCGGCAGCTCAAATTCCAGTGTCTCCACCCCGGTGCTGCCCTCGCCGCCCAGCTTCAGCACCTTCTGCTCCGGGCCATACTCCACCCCGCCAAAGGTGCGCTTCAAAATTCTTACCAGCATCTCCCGGCCTCCTTTCCGTATCCAGTCTACCGCATCCCGCCTTGCAAAACACCTGCGGACATTCTTACAGCACAACACCCCGGCAGCTGTTCCTTCTCAGCCGCCGGGGTGTTTGTCTTTGTTTGTTATTGTTTGTCTTTACCGCAGGTCTGCCCACGGGTCGCTGGTCTGCACTTTGCTCTTCTTTTCGGCATCGCTCACCCAGCCGTCCAGCGTTTTCTGGGTGTACAGCGGGTTATTATCCGCATCCCGCAGCGCCAGCAGCATCTCACCCAGCTGTGTCCGGTCGTATTCGCTGCCAGCCACATACTCCGGCTTGCACACTGCGGTAATCTTGCTCTTCACGCTGCCAAGGCTCTTGCCAGCCCGCAGCAGCCTGTCCAGCTCCTCCTGTGCATCCTTTGCCCGCACGCTCTCCAGCGCCTGCTCCAGTGCGTCGGTCACGCTCTCGCTGTCGCCCTTCAAAAGGGTGTCGCCCTTCTGCTCCACCGCGCCGGTCACCATGTCGATCACCGCCTCGCGCTTCGCTGCGTCCGCCTTTGCCCTCTGGTCAATGCCCATGGTCTCGTACATCTCCCGGATGATCTGCCGCGTCAGCTGCTCCCGCCGCGCATCGTTTCCGTTGTTCCGCGCCTGCGCTGCTTCCAGCACATCCGGGTCGTACTGCACAAGCCGCCTTTTCAGCTGGCTGTACACTTCGCTCTCCTTGCCCATGGCCCCCAGCTTCTCCATGGCCGCCTGCGCCTCGCCGGTGTCGCCGTTTGCGTAGGCTTCATACAGCCGGTCGTACTGTCCGGTGGCACTCTCCGGCAGGGCGTTAAAGCTGAACTTCCCGCCCCGCGCCACGGTCTGGATGTCGTCCCAGTACCCCTGCACCGCGTCCACCAGTTTCCGCCCGTTGCCGTAGGGTACACCCGCGATCTCCATCCCGTCCTCGATCAGGTTAAAGGTCCGGGTGTGCAGTCTGTCCTCGTGGGCTGCCAGCTGCGCCTCGGTCATCCCGCTTGTATCCCTGCGCCACTCTGCATACCATTTTGTCGCATCGCTCATCAGGTCGTTCACCGCGCTGATGTTCGTGGCGCTCACCACGTCGTAGTCCTTGCCGCTTATGGCATTGTCCACCGCGCTGTACAGCTCGCTGCCAAACAAAAAGTTGCCCGCCGCGCTCTCAGTGAATAGCGCCGTGAACCGCTTCAGCATGCTTTCCAGCGTCACGTCTCCGTTTTCGTCCTGCTCCCGGTCCCACCGGTGCAGCAAAAAGTCCGCGCCGATCTTCATCAGTGCAAACACCGCCGTCTGCGTCACCTGACTCACCACCGCCCGGTTCAGCTGCTTGCCTGCCCGCTGCACCTCGCTCCGGTTCTCCGCGCTCTGCTGCGCCTTGTACCGCGCGCTCTGGGTCTTGTAGTCCATCACCGCATCGGCTAAAATGCCGTAGTTCTGGAAGCGCTGGGTCGTAAACATGGTAAACGTCTTCACAAACTCGTCCGGGTTGCGCTGGATGCCCGCCCGCTGCATCACCGTGTAGTTGGGCTGCGTGCGCTCGATCACCTTCTGGTAGGTCTCGTTCACCGCCTTCCAGTATTCCTCGCTCCCCGCCTTGGCTGCTTCTGCGCTGAACTCCGCCGGGTGGTTCTTTACATAGGCCTTGCTGCCCTCCCACAGCGCCGCCACCGTGATCTCGTCCATCCCGTTGATCCACCCGGTCAGCGCCTTTGGCAGCCTGTCCATGGCCTTTTCTGCAAGGCTTCCGTCCTTGCCAATGCTCGCCAGTTCTCCGCGCTGGCTGCCCCGCTTGCGGTATTCCAGCAGCGCGTCCCCATGCTGGGTGATTTCTGCCTCCAGCGCCGCCCGCTGCTTTGCCGAAAGGTTCTTCACAAAGGGCACCACCGCCGCCATGGTATCCATGCCCAGCACTGCGCCCGCTGTTGGCAGGCTCGCCGCCTGCGCAATGGCAACGCCCGGGTTCAGGGTCAGCACCGCGCCCGCGTAGTTGCCCCGCAGCCGCGCCGCCATCCGGCTCACGCTGTTGTCCCGCCTGCGCTGGGTGGTCTGCAGGTCGGTCAGCAGGTAGTTGATGTAACCCACCGTGCCCTCGCCCCACTGCTCCTTGATGATCTTGTTCTTCAGGTTTCCCAGCCCGTCTGCGGTCTCTACGTTGCTGTTCAGCACCTTTTGTACATCCCGGATCGGCAGCGCCAAGCCCGCATACGCCGCCGTGTCCCGCAGGCTGCGCCGCACCACGCTGCTGCACTCCTCCAGCAAGATGGGCTTGCTGCTCTTCACACGGTTCTTCAAAAAGCCACGCCCCTCAATGGTCGCGTCAAGGTTCAGTCCCTCGATCTGGGTCGCCAGTTCACCCTTGTCCACCGCAATGGGGTAGTAGTTCTTCACCTGCGCCCGGTTGTATCCCAGCAGCTGCATGCTGGTCTCGTTGATCAGGTTCGTGGTGTAGCTGCCAAAAAACTCCTTCATGTCTGCGATCCACGCCCGGTCGTAGTCGGTCAGCGCCGCCTCCACCGTGTTCAGCACGCTGTCCGGCATGGGGTTGCCCTCTGCATCCTTCAGCATACCCAGCCGTACGGTTTGCCCCTTCTGGTACGCCTGCTCAATGTTGCCCGCGCTGTACAGCTTTGCGTCCGGCAGCACCATGCCGCCGGTCATCAGGTGCTCCACGCTGTCCTTGTTCTGTAAGTGCATGTACAGGCTGCACAGCTGCGCGTGGGTCAGCGGCACCGCCTCGCCCTTGCTGTCTACAAGGCCAATGTCCACAAGCTTCGCTCCCGGGCCCGCAAACTCTGCCATCTCTTTCAGATGCTCCTTGCCGGTCACGTTGCTGAACTTTTTCTCGCCCTCAATGGTGATCTCGGTCTGCCGCCGCTGTCCGTCGTTCAGCATCCGTGCTAATCTTTCCATCTGTCCGTCCTTGGCATACCCGCCGATCATGCGGAATACCCGCTCCGCGCCCAGCATGTCAAGGTTGTACTTCGTCAGCAGGTTGTGCAGCCCGTCCAGCGCCCCGCCGGGGTGGTTGCCCTTGCTGGCGCGCACCTCTCCCGCCGCCGTCACGGCGATCTTGTCCACCTCTTCTGCCTTTGCAAGGCTCAGCGTCTTGTTCGCGGTGCGGATCACATGCAGCGTGCTGCTGGTAATGGCGTTCAGCATCCGCATCTGCTCCAGCGTCAGGGGAAGATAGGTGCGGTTCTCGGTGTCCCGGATCCGTGCCCGCAGCCGGTCGCGCAGCATCTCCGCTTTCTCGCTCTCCGGCAGCGCCTCAGCCTCTTCCAGCTGCTCGCGCAGCTTTGCAAGCCGTGCCTTCTTTGCTCCGTCCATGTCGTCCCGCAGCGTCTGGATCAGCACCTGTACACCGCTTTTATCCCAGTCCTCGGTCATGGCATTGGTCGTACCCTTCGGTCCCATCGACCGGCGGATCTCGTCCTCCAGTGCGGTCAGCTTATTTACCGCGTCTTTATTCAGCACCGCCTGATTTGCCAGCTTCGCCACCTCGGCTGCCTGCACGATCAGGCTCTGCTGCACATACTTGCCCGGGCTCGGCCGCAGCACCAGCTGGTTCAGCGCCGCTGCGTTGCGCTGTACGCTCCGCCGCACCTTGTCCATCTCCCGGCCTTCCCGCGCCTTCTTCACCCGCTTTTCCGCCAGCGCTTTCGCCACCGCAATGTCCTCGTCCCGCTGCTGCTGCGCCGCCTCAATGGCAAGGGCATTCCGCTGCGCCTGCTTTTCGGCAAAAGCCTCCCGCTTGCGTTCGCTCTCTGCCTCCCACTCGGCGATCTCGTTCTCCTGCACGATCAGCGAGTACTCCGCCGTGTCCGCGCGCCGGGTCTCCTGCCGCAGCTGCCACGCCAGCTCGTTCTTTTCGCTGCGCAGCCGCTTTACTTCCAGCTTCGCCTCGTCCAGCATCTCCTGCCGTTCCGCCTTCAGCCGTTTCTTTTCCTCCTTCCACAGCCGCTCGTAACCTTCCCTCAGCACCGTCATCTTCTCATTCAGGTCACCAAGGTTCGTAATGTCCACGCCCTGCGTTTCCAAAATGTCGTTCAGCTGCTTTTCTGCCTTCGCGTTTGCCTTTGCCTTCTGCACCTCTGCGTGCTGCGCTGCATCCCGCCGGTTCTGCGCCAGCTTCTCCCGGAACAGCGCCTTCTGCCCCTTCTGGATACCCTTCAGCTCCCGGCTCACCTCGGCAGCCCGCTCCTCGGTGCCCGCTGCGGCTCTGGCCACCTGCATATTGTGCTGCATGATGCCCTCAAAAATGGCCTCCGCGTCGGTCATCTCCGGCACGTTCATCACGTCGCCCAGCATCCGGCCCGCCAGTTCCACCCGGGCATCCTCGTACTCTGCCACGTCCGCAAACCGGCTCATCATCTTCGGCTTAATGGCATCATGCAGGTTCATCAGCACGTCCAGCCACTCGGTGCTCTCCATGCTCAGCGCACCGTCCACACCGGCCTGCTCCGCAGCGCTTTTCCACAGCGCCCGTGCGCCGTCCCGCACATACCCCGCCGCGCTCACATCGTTCACAATGCTCTCGTACTGCTCCGCCGGGTTGCCGTCCCGCACGCCCTCGGCCTGCCGCAGGGTCACGCCGTGCCGCCGTGCCTCGGCCACCGCCGCGCCCCAGCTGCCGTACCGGCGCACCAGCTCCGCCTTCGCCGCGCCGGTCTTGTTCACCGTGTACTCCAGCTTGTGCAGCTCCGGGTATTCGTCCCACAGCTCGCTGTTGCGGTAGGTTGCACCGTCCAGCACCTCGCCCGCCAGCGTTTCCGCCAGCGCCTGCGCCTTGCTCATGTCTGCGCCCTCAGCTTTCAGGTACTCCACCAGCACCTGCGCCTCGTTTGCCAGCTTCGTCCGGTCAGCCCGGCTTCCGTTGGTGCGGGTCCACCGCACCGCCAGCCCTTCCAGGCTGTCCCGGCTTACCTTCACACCCCGGGTCAATCCAAAGAACTGTCCCAGCGTGTCCAATGCCGCTGCCTTGTCCGCAATGGCTCTGCTGTCATGCCGCTGGTCGCTGCCCTTTGCCTCCCGGTCTGCCTGCTGAGCCAGCGCAAAGCGCACATTCGGCACCTTGTTAAGCAGCGCCGTCCGTGCCTCATCGTCCCCGGCCTTGTACAGCTGCACCGGCACCCCGGCATCCTTCAGCTGCTGCACCAGCGCTTCGCTTGCATTGTCCGGCAGTATCGCCGCCCGCACCTCGTCAAAGCCCACCGCACGCTTCGGCTTTGCCTCAAAGTACCCGGTCGGTATCTTCGCCACATCCTTGTACAACGCAAGGATCCTCTGTGCCGCGTCCTTGCTAATGATGTAACCCTCTTTTGCAAATGCCTTGCCGATGGCTGCGGCCGTGTGCTTTCCCTGCGCCGCCCGCAGCAAGATCTCGCCCAGCACTTCCCGCTCTGTATAGCCGCCGTTGCGCCGCAGCATCTGCACGATCTGCTCGATCTGTCCGTCCGCATCCTCCAGCAGCTTCTCGTACTCCGCCTCCGGCATCTGCTGCAGCCGGTCCTTGTCCGCCCGCACCTCGTCCAGTGTTTTGTACTCTGCCGCCGCCGTGCTCAGCAGCGTCCTTGCCGAAAGCCCCCATGCGCCCTTGCCCCTGGCCTGCTCCTGATTCATGGCATTCACCAGATTCTCCAGCGTGTAGGGGTTGTGCAGCTGTGCAAAGCTTCTCCGGTTTCCGTTCCGGGTGTAGATTTCCTTTCCGTTGTAGATGCCCTTCCTGCCCAAGGTCTTCTCCACCTGCGGCAGCAGCCACTGTTCCACCTTTGCATCCGGGGCTTTCTGCTGCAAAGCCTGTCGCATGGCATCCGTGTCCTTTACCATCTTTGCAGGCTCATTTCCGGCATCCAGATACTCGTACGCCCTCTTTAACCACAGGTACAGTTTCGGCGGGATCAGGCGGTTCACTTCTTCTGCCTCTTTCACCGCCTGCAGCACAGCATTTGCTTTGTCGTGGTTGCCGTTCTTGGCATCCGTCTCCACAATATCCCGCAGCACATCTTCTCCGCCTACCGCCTCGATGATCCGTTCGCTTCTGGCTTTCTGTTCTTCCGTAAACCGCTGCTCCTGCTTCGTCACAACATCCACGTCTTCACCCTGCGCTGCCAGATACGCAGCCTTCACCGCATCGCTGTGTGCCAGCCCCTCCGCGATCTGCTGCGGGCTCTTTCTGGACACTTCCATGTCCATCGTTCCGGTTATGACATTGCCCCGGGCAAATTCTCCCCCAGCGGTCTGGCGGCTCAGCTGTGCAAGCGTAGTGTTCAGCGCTCTTGCCTTGTCTGCGTTCACCTCGTACTCCACGCCCGGCCTTGTCGGGGTCCACGCATCCGCGCCGTACACCCGGTTTGCCTTATCCACCATGGGGTCAATAGTGTCGCTGCCAAATACCAGCGATACCGGCCCGTACTTTGTGTGCCCCTCCCGGGCTTTCACCACCGCAATGGACGGCGACGGCATCCCGCCCAGCTGCAACGCCTCGCGCAGGTTCTGCTCGGTCAGGTTGTGCACCGCCACCAGCTCCTTCTGGCCGTCCACCTCCACCGGCGCACTAAGCGCAAAGCGCACTGTTTTCTGCACAGCTGCATCGTTTCCCTTGCTTTCGGCAGCATCTTGTGTTATAGTAGTATCAGAAAGCAACTTAGGGGCGTCACCGCCCTGCTCGGTCTTGAATACCGAGGTAAGGTTGCTTTCTTTTTTTGTTATTTTTCCATTTTCCAAGGTCAGCAGACTTCCGTCCGAGCCGCATACTTCGTGCACATAAAATTTATTTGCAGCATTTGGAACAACGTACTCGTTCACGATCACCGCTTCATAAATGGTCGTTCCGCCAACCGTCACAGGTGCCACAAACGTATGGGTGTTGTAGCCTCTTCCCTTCCAGTTTTCGGTGGTTCCAATTTGTTCTCCGTACCGGATCACATCCGGGATCGCCGCCGCAGCGATCTGCTTCACAGGTCCGTTCCCGTGCTGCACAGTCGCCTTTGCACCTTTTCTGGAAAGCTCTACAACACCAAATCCGTCGCGCTCCACCTTTCCGCCAATGGATTCAAAGTACCTCACAATGTTCTCGGCATTTTCCTTGTTGGTTGCTCCATACGCAACTTCGTTGCCCGTGATCGTTGCCACCGGCTCCATCCGGTCCAGCTGTTTCAGGTGTTCGTTCAGCTGTTTTTCCAGCGTTTCCTCGCCTTCCGCAAGCTGGAACCGCACCCCCTTCGCCGCGCCGTTGCTTTCAATGGCAGCGGCGTTTTCTTTTGCCGCCCGCAGGTTGTCCATCGCCTTTTCTGCGTGCGCAAAATAGGCATCCTGCAAGGCCTTCTTCTGCGCCTCGGCAAGGTTTTTTGCGTGCAGCGCCGCCCGGTTCTCCGGGTCGATGGTCAGTATCTCCTTTGCCTTGCTGATGATGCTGCTCAAAAGCTGCTTCACCGCGTTCACGGCCTTGGTAATGGTGCCTGCCTTGCCCGCGTTCTTGTCCGCCTGCGCCCGCTGGAACTGTGCCCACCGGGTCATGTCCTCCACGGTCTCAAAAATGCCGCTCCAGCTGTCGGCCACCAGCTCCTCCGCTGCCTGTTCATAGGTCAGGTTCTGGGCTGCGTAGTCCTGCATCTTGTCCCGGATCATTCGATCCACGTTCTCGTAGCCCTCGCTCTCTGCCAGATACTCCAGCGCCATGTCCATCAGCGCCTTTGCGCCCTCCGCGTCCAAAGCGTTATACCAGTGAAAGTCCTCATGCAGGATCGTGCCGAACACATCCTCGCTCCGGTCTCCAAAATAGATCTGCGCCGTTTCGGTGTCGACGCACGCTTTCGCCAGCTTGCTGGGCGTTCCGTCCGGTCCCCGCAGCACACTCTGCAAAATGGCATCCGTGCCGGTGCCCGCCGCGTTCAGCCGGATCAGCTGGGTCGCCAGCTCGTCCGCCGTTCGCAGGCTTCCTTTCCAGATCACCCGGCCCTCGCCGCTGGTGCTCTGGCTGCTAAGCGCACCGCCCAGCCCGCCTGCTGCTTCGGTCTCGCCCTGCCCCTGCGTCCACGCTGCCTGCAAAGCCTCCTTGCCGCCGGGCTGCTGCAGCACATAGTTTGTAAAACCCGCTAGTCCGCTGGTGCTGCCCGCCAGCTCCAGCGCCTTGTCAAAGGTCTTTACCCCCTCCATCTGTCCAAGCCGGTACATACAGCTCGCCGCCGAGGTATACCGGTCAAGGTCTGTAATGCTGTCCGGCACCATCCGGCTGATGGTCTCGCTCGCGCCCCGGCTCACCTTCCACCGGCTCAGCTCCCGCTGTACTCTGCGCTGCTTTTCGGTCAGGCTCTGCTGCCGCAGTCCGTAGGTCTCCCGCAGCGCGCCGCTCTGGGTCGTGTCTGCTTCCCCGGCCTGTACCGGCTGCACAGTTTCCACACTTTCCCCGGCCTTTTCCACGCTCTCATTCCTCTGAGAAAGGCTCTCTCCCGGATGGAGATCCACTGCGGCGCCGGCATCGCCGTACTGCAACGGCGAGGGAGTTTCTTCCCTCTGCCCAAGCGCTTCCTCTGCAACTGTCTGCACCGCTGCTTCGCTCTGCACCCGCTGCGCTGCAACCTCCCGCAGTGTGCGCCGGGTCGCTGCCGCCGTGTCCGGCAGCTGTACACCATAGGCTGCCTCAAACGCTGCCCGGTTCGCCTCGTTCCCGGCCTCCGGTGCAAACATCCTGATGGTCTTTCCCGTCAGCTGCTGCGCCTGTGCCAGCTGCTCAAACTGCTGCACCGCTGCTTTGTCGCTCACCGGCGCCGCGTCAACGGTCTGCGCCACCGTCTGGCTCTCGGGAACGGTAAGAGGGTTCTGTTCCTCAAACGCAGCGTCCTCCATGACCTGCGCCGCAGCTGCTTCCTCCCGCTGCACCTGCTGTGCAGCCTGTACCGCATCCACCTGCTGCTCTGCTGTCCGCTGTTCCTGTGCCGCACTCTCCCCGGGCTCCAGCGCTCTCTTTTCCATCGCCCGGTACTCCTGTGCCAGCTGTGCGGCCTGCTGCTGTGCCTGTACCTGCTGCGCCTTGTAGTCGATCTGTGCGCTCATCGCGCCCAGCCCCGTGCCCACGGCACCACCCAGCGCACCGGACGCGCCACCAGCCAGGCCGCTCTGCAAGGCGGTCACAAAGGTCTCCGGCTTCAAAAGCGCTTCGGCTGCTTCCGTGTCCCCGCCCAGTACGGCATCAATGGCGGTGTCTGCATAGGTCTCCACAAAGGCCTGCACCGCGTTGTCCACGCCGCCGGTCAATGCGTTCGCAACCGCCGGGTATGCCTTGGCAAATGCACTGTCCCCGCCAAGGCCGCGCACCCAGTCTGCGATCTGCCCCGCCAGCGTGTCCTTTGCGTAGTCCGCGCCCATGCTCCGGGCAAGGTCTGCCGCGCCCACCGAGTTGATGGCCCATCCCGCGCCAAACTTCGCAAGTCCGGTGGCAAGCGTCTGCCCTGCGCTCTGCTCCTTTTCCACGCTCTGTCCCATGCTCTCTGCCGCGCCCTGCGCGCTCAGCACCGGCAGCACCAGATACGGGCTTATGCCCGCCACTGCAAGATTCTCCGCTGCGCTGCTTGCAATGCCCATGGCAGTCCGCGCTGCCGGGGTCATGCCCGCCTGCGCTGCCTCTGTGTGCCGCTTGCCATAGTCGTACAGCTTGTACCCAAGGGTGTCCTTGTCCACGCTGTCCGCCACCTTTGTCCCCGCAATACGGCTGCGCATGGTGTCGATCTCCGCCTGCGTGTATCCCTTTTCCAAAAGTTCTGCGTCGGTGTACGGCTGCATGCTCGTTGCCGTGCTGCCCTGCTGGGCGTAGGTGGTCTTGCCGCCGGTCAACATTCCCAGCAGCTTCTCCTGCCGTGTATCCCCCCGCACTTCTTCCCGCAGCGCCTTCCAGTTTTTCCGGGTCTCCATCTCGTTCCAGATGCTCACCCCAAGGTTCTCACCCACCAAAAGCGGCGCTGCCGCCACCGTTGCCGCAATGCCTTTTGCCGTGTCCGCGCCGCGCCGCACAAACACCGCCGCCGGGTTGTAGGCCGGGTATTCGGTCAGGTACTGCCGCGCTGTGTCGATCTCCTGCTGGCTGTACCCCATCCCCCGCAGCTGCGCGTCCGTGTACTTTGCCTTCGTCTCCTTCTCCCCGCCCGCGCTGCGGCTCGTGCCGCTCTGGGCATAGCTGGTGTATGCGCCGCCGCCCGCACCCGCCGTGGGCGCTCTGGCGCTGGTTCCCTGCTGGGCGTAGCTGGTGTAGTCCTGCTTTTTCTGCCGCATCAGGTCCACCAGCTCCCGGTGCCGCGTGTCCGCGTCCATCCACAGGTTCCACCTGTCAAAGTCGTCCCGCTTTACGGCATTGGCTGCCTGTGCCCGCTGCTGCGGAGTGTTGTCCCCGCCCGCGTAGTTCCAGTCCGGTTCGTAGTCCTCCTGCCGGTCGGTCATCACCGGGCTGCCAGTGGGCGTGCCCAGTACGCTGTCCAGCACCTCGTCCGCCAGCTTCTTGCTGTCCAGCGTCCCCAACTGCCGCGTGCCGCCGCTCATCCAGCGGGTATCCGTGCTGCCCTGCGGCAGCTGCACCCTGGTCTGTAAGGGGCTTTCCACAGCCGTCCGCACCCCGCTGTCGCTCCGGCTCTGCGCCATCCGGTTGCTTACACTCCCCGCCTCTATCTGTTTCTGTTCGCTCTGCGCCTGCACCTTCTGCCGGTATGCCCGCACATCCTCTGCGGTCATGGTCTTGGTTTCCACGCTCTGGTCTTTGTCTTGGCCGCTTTTTCCTCCGCTCATTTTCTGCCGGTACGCTCGTACCTGTGCTGCCGTCATTGCCATGCCGTTTCTCCTTTACTCTGCGTTATTAAAAAACCGCGCGATCTCTTCATCCGTAAAGCCCTGATTCATCAGCTGGTTCATGATCTCGTTCTGGCTCTTCCCTCTGGCGATGCTCTGGTTCACCACGTTCTGCCCGTATTCCAGCCGGCTGTCCGTCAGCCACCCCGCATCCGTCAGGGTCTTTTTGTAAAAGCTGTACATCGGATCCGTGCTGGCCATCTCCTTAAACGCCTTGGACATGCTCATCAGCTGGCTGTTGGTAAATCCACTGCTGCCGGTCTTTCTGCCGGAAGAACTGCTTCCGCTGCTTCTCCCGCTGCCCCCGCTTCTGCTTTTTCCGCTCCCGCCCGTCCCGGTGATCGCACTCTTCTGCCGCGCAAGCTCCAGCGCACTGGCGTTCTGCCGCCCGGCAATGGTGCTGTAATAGTCGGTGCTTCCCGGGTCGATGCCCGCCAGCTGCAAATAGCTCTTTGCGCCGGTGTCGTTGCCGCTGCTTGCAAGGCTTGCCCCCTGCAGCAGCGCCGCCATCTGCTCCTTGGTGGTGTCGCTCATGCCCTGCCATGCGTCCAGCATCGTGCTGTCCAGCCCATACTTTGCCAAAGTCTGGTTTGCCAGCTCGTCAAACCCCGCCTGCTTAAAGGCCGTTGCCTGTTCCATCGCCGCCAGCTGGTCGCTCAGCTGCGCCCGGCTCAGGCTGTCCGCGTACTGCTTTTCCTTAAAATCGTTTTCCCACTGCTGCTGCGTGTACCCCATGTATCCGTCATACCCGGCCTTCGCCACGCTGCCAATGCCCTTGATGATGTTCCAGATATTGTTTTTCGCGTCCTCGCCTTCCTGCCGCGCCTGTCCCAGCCGTCCGTACAGGTAGTTGCGCCATCTCTGTGCGTTTGCCGTATCCTGCGCCGCCGCACTGCGCTCCATGCTGTCCTGCCCCAGCAGGGTGCTTACCATGTCGGTGTTTCCCGCAAGCTCGTTCTGCCACTGCTGCAGTGCCTTGCTGCGCAGCTCGGCCAGCGTCGTGCCCGCGCTGGCGGTCTGGTCTTGCGCCGTCTGGTTCACCACGCTCTTCGTCCAGTCCGTGCCGTACCCGCCGCTAAGGCCTTGCGCCGTGCCCAGCGCTGCCGCTGCACTGTCCGCTGCGTTCCCCGCCACCTTGTCCCGGTAACTCTGGAACGCCTCGCTCAGCGCCGCGTCGGTCACGCCGGTGTCGTTCATTCCGCCGATCTTATCAAGCCTATCGTTCACCTGCCCGGTGTACGCGCTCTCGTATGCGCCGGGGATCTCCTGCTCGGCCTGTGCCAGCCTGTCCTTTGCGTTCTTCAGCTTCTTCATCGTGCTCATGCTCCACCCTTCCTTTCTTACAGCAGCGCCAGAATGGCCTTAATGATCCACGGCGCAGCGGTCGCGATCATCTGTCCCACATTCGTTGCGGTCTGGATGCCGTTTGTCGTTTTCTGCTGCTGTTCATTGTAGGCGCTGTCGTACTCGTTCTGCCGGTACGCAAGCCCCTCGTTCCAGTTGTCAAGGTTCTGCTGGTAGGTCTGTCTTGCGCTGCTTTCTGCCCTTTGCAGCCCCGCCAGCTCCGTCTCCAGTCCGCTCTTCTTGGCGTTGTACGCCCCAAGGCTCTGGTTATACAGCCCGTCCAGCACGTCGTCTAAGTTCGCCATGGTGGCCTCGTAGGCGGTCTGCCCCGCCTGCGTGCCGTAGCTGTTGGCATACCCGCCGGTCAGCGCCGCCGCGCTGGCCTGCGCGTTCTCGTTGTCCTTCTGCGCCTGCCGGGTGTACTGGTCCTTGTACTGCTTGTACGCCGTGTCCGCATCCGGGTCGTAGTCAAACTCGCCCAGTCCCTCCAGCTTCCCGGTCACATCGTTGATCTTCTGCTGGTACTGGCTCTGGTATGCGCCGGGCTTTGTCTGCTCGTACCGTTCCAGCTCCGTCTTGGCCTCGCTCAGTCTGCTCATTTCTCCACCTTCTTCAAAAATTCCTCGTTCATGTTCTCCCCGCTCAGGTTCGTCAGCACATATTCCAGCTGTTCGGTCAGCTGGTATAAATAGTTCTTCAGTGCCCTTGCATCCTCCGGGTCCATCTTGTCCCCGAATTGCGGCATCGCTATGCCGCTCAGCCCCGCTAAACTTGCCATAGCTTCTCCTCCCTATTTTCTCGGCCTTGCCCCCTGCACCCGGTTGCCGCTGCTGTCCGCCAGCGTCAGCGCAAGGCTGCGCAGGGTCATCTGTCCCTTGCCCGTCAGCCGGATGCGCATGGTGTCAAACCGCCTTGGCTCAAACGGCAGGTTCAGCCTCTCGTGGCTGCCATTCGCCGCGCACGTTGCCACCTTCTCAAAGGGTGCCCCGTCATAGCTCACCGCCAGCGTCACGACCCCCGTGCCCTCTGCGTCCATCCGCAGCGTCACCCGGCTCACATACTTGTCGTCCGGCACACTCATGCCAATGTCGCCGCTCACCGCCTCAAACTGCACCACGTCCAGCGCCGCCGGGTCGCTGTCCGCCTCACGGTCAGGTTCTGCCGCCCACAGGCTGCTTCCGTCCCACAGGTACAGCTGCCGTCCGCTACTTGCCATCTCCCGGCCTGCCGCGCCCTCTTCGTGCCACATTCCCTTTTCGGTGTCGTACACCAATAGCCGCCCCGCCGGGTCGTTCTTCTGCCGCAGGTACAGGTAGTACCGCGTGTCCAGATATCCCGCCGCCGTCCAGTCCACGCTCTGCATCCGCTCCGGGTCCAGCGCCGCCGAGACCTTTACCGGCAAACTGCCGTCCCACGCCATCACCCCGTCGGTCGAAAGGTAATACAGCGTCTCCGCGATCACGCACAGGCTGTGCCCCGCGTTCGCCGCCACGCCCCGGCACCGCACGCTGGAAAGCCGGTACTCGCTGGGCTTTGTGCCGTACAGCCGGTGGATGCAGTTTTCTTTAAAGAACAGCACATACCCAAGGCAGCTTGCCGCCGCCGTAAACGGCCCGTCGCTGCCCACGGTCACCGCGTAGCTGTCCGCTGCCGTGCCCTGATAGCTGTACCAGTTGGTGGGGTCGCCCAGTGCACAGCCGTAGATCACGTTCTCCTTTTTGCTGCACCCCCACACCCGGTTGTCGCACTCGGTCACAAAATCTAGCTCCGGCACCCGCCGCTCCAGCATCATGTTCTCCCCGGTGCTCTCGTTTTCGGTGCGCAGCATATCTTCGCTGCACCATGTGCACTGCCCGCGCCGCAGCACCCAGCTGCCGTAAAACCGCTCGGTCACCCCAGTGCGCTCCATGGCCATCACAAGGGCAAAGGGCTCTGCGGCTTTGTCCACCGCCGTCAGCACCACCTTGTCCCCGATAAGCCCGCCCAGCGCTTCCCGCACCTGCACTGGAACGCCCTGCACCGTCACCGTGTCCCCGGTGCGGATCATGCCCTCAAGCTCCGGCACCGTCAGCTTCACATATTCCAGCAGGATCTGCACCCACTTCCCGGCCTTCTCGCTGTACTTTTCCAGCACGCCGTCGCTTGCATACACCTTCCCGCTCTCGCCGGTCTTTAAAAACAGCTGCCCGTCCTTGGGGCTCTCCGGCTCTGTCTCCCCGGTAGGTACGCCCTCGTAGGTGCCGCCCTCCGCATCGCAGGGGTACACATACACCTCGCTGTCCCCCAGCGCCCACGCTGCGCCCAGTGCGCTCAGTTCTCCTGTCTCGGTGTCAAAGCTCATCTTGTCCGGCCAGATCAGCACCCGCGTGCCCATGCCCACCAGTTCCTTCCGGTCGTCGGTCAGCACGTTCTCCAGCACCACGGTCTCCTTGCCGTCGTCCGGCGTGTACTCCAGCCCCGTGCCGCAGCACAGCAGCATTCCGTTCAAATGGTATGCTCCGTTCATCCGCTGCATCTGCCGCACCCGCCGCCGTGGCTTCCGCGTCTGCAATGCCGGGTATCCCCGGCTGGAAAAATTCATGCCCTCGCTCAGCTCCGCCTCGCTGCACCCGTAGGTCTCGTTTAAGCCCCCGAACGCCCGCAGCAGCTGCCTTTCGCCCGAAAGCACATTCAACTTCGTCCCGTCCAGCATCTCAGTACCTCCACTGCGCCCCGCCCGCCGGTGCGTAGGTGCGCCGCATCCACGCCGCAAACTCCTGCACCGCGTCCGCATAAAGCTGCATCTCGTTGGCAGCCCGCGCCGTCTCGCCCAGTGCCAGATCCATCTGTGCGCACAGCCAGTGCGGGTAAATGCTCCCAGCAAAGGCCTCCGGCACCATCAGTTCTGTGTCGTACTCCAGCCCATCCCACCAGCTCACGTCCGCGCCCATTGCGTCAAAGTCCCCGCACTGGCTGCGCTCCACCACCGTTTTGCGCAGCCTCGCATCACATTCCCGCAGCCAGTTCTGTTTCAGCTGGTCGTCAAAGTCGTTATTCGGCCGCATCCCGTCGGCCATTTCTACCGCCATCCCCGCCGTCATATCATTTCTCCTTTCTACCAAAAACACCCGGCACAGCATGTGCCTGCCGTACCGGGTGTCTATCCGTTTTAACTTGCCGGTAACTTGCCAGCAAGCTGCGGCACAATGCCGCCGGGCGGTCTTACAGCCGCTGCAATGCAGGTACGTCCTGCGCTTTTGCAACCGCCGCCGCGATCTTCTCATTTGCTGCGTTGTCCATCTCCTCGCTGTGGCGCAGCACCTCGGCCACCGCCGCAGGCACCTCCACGTCCACACCGCGCTGGATCAGATACGCCTCGCCGTTCACGCTCACAAAGCGTGCGCCGGAATACCGGCCGTTGTCCTTGAACAGATGGATGATCTCCGTCTTGGGCTTTTCCGCCTGCACCGCCTCGGTGCCCACGTCCTCCACAGGTTTTTCCGCCTGCACCGCCTCGGTGCCCACGTCCTCCACAGGTTTTTCCGCCTGCACCGCTGCCTTTTTCTCTGCCATGTTCATTCTCCCTTCTTCATGCGCCGCAGCGCACATCATTGCGTAGCACATCATTTGCCCATAGGAAAGGGGCAAACCTCATTGCGCCGCACATCATGCCGCCCGCCGGGCCGGCTTTCTCAGTTCGCCTGCGCCTTTGCGCTGTACCGCTCAGAGCAGCTCTCAATGCGCACCATGTACTGCTCGCTCAGGCGCTCTGCGGTCTTTACGGCCTTCCAGCCCACGGACGCGCGCTGGTTCAGCGGGTCGTCGCCGTAGCCCAGCTGCTTCACAATGTGCTGCAGGCCGCCGCCCTCCAGCTCGGTGGTGGCGTAGGCGTGTGCGCCCAGCACCAGCGTGCCGAACACCGCAAGGCCCTCCGGGCAGCCGGCGCCCTTCCAGATCTTTGCTTCGCTGGTCTCCACAAACCGCACATTGTTGATCTTGCCGATCTCGCCCTCAAAGATCTCCTCGGGGCTTGCGTACTTGTGGGCCTCCACCCAGTTGGGGTCGCGCTTGATGTCATAGGCGGCATACGGGTGGATGATGCACACATAGCTGCCGCCCGCGTTGCCCACAGGGTCAGCGTTCTGCACCTTCAGCTGCGCTACTGCCTGATCGATCAGATCCACGGTCAGCTGCGCGGTCTTGTCCAGACCTGCACGGCTGGTCACCGCCGTCTCCGCGCCGCCTGCGCCGATCTTGGGTGCATAGATTACATTGGTGCCGCCGCACAGGATATCCCGCACAATGGTGTCCATGGTTCTGCCGGACTGGCTCGCCAGCACGCTGGTGGCCTGCACCACGTTGTTGTCGATGGTGGTCATCTGCACCATGTCGGTCAGGGGCACCCAGCCGCCGTACTGGTGCACCTCAGCGGTCACCGTGCTCACGGTCAGTGCCTGACCTTCCGGGGTCACGCCCTCGGTCAGCGGGGTGGTCGCTTTCGGCAGCGCCTCATACTTGCGAAACTCAATGGTCTTGCCATTGTTCGCAGGGATGGGGTAGCTGTCGCCAAACTGGTCATGCACCAGCGCCGGCAGTGCCTGATCGATCAGGCGCTTCTCGTAAAAGGTCTTCATCTCCGCGGTCATACCGCTGGAGCCGGTGGTGTTCTGCAGCTGCTCGTGGGCATCCGCAAACTGCTGCAGGTTCATCTTCTTCCACTTCATTCTTGTGTCCTCCTTCAAAGGTTTATCTCTCTCACGCCCTCGCGTGGGAAATCACAGTACGATCTTCTCTCCCCGCCGTGCCCGGCGTTCCAGCTCTTCCCGCTGTCGGCGGGTGGTGTTGCTGATGTCAAACTTCGTGGTCACCGCGCCGCCGGGGCGTGTGCCGTTCTCGCCGGGTCTCGCCGCCCGCTGCTGGATCCGCGCCGTCACGCCCTGCTCCACGGTCTGGGCGGTGCGTGCAGTAGCCTGCTCCATAATGTGGTCAAAGTAGGCCGCCCGGTATGCGTCCGGCAGGCTCACGCCCCGCCGCATCAGCTCGCCCACCTGCTCGTTCGCCAGCACCTCGCCCAGATCAAAGTCCGGGTACTGGGCTTTCAGCTGCGCCGCCTGGGCATCCCACTGCGCCCGGATCTGTGCCGCCCGCCGCTGCCGCGCCGCCTCCTGCTGTGCCGCCTGCAGCTTTGCGTTCTGGTCGTTCGCTCTGCGCAGGTCGCTCTCCATCTTGTCCAGCTCCCGCGCCGTCTTCACGCTCACGCCCCGCTGCTGCGCCAGCTCCTCGTAGTAGGCATCGTCCTTCACCTTGCCGTTCTTCACGGCCTCGATCAGTCCGTCCACGTCCTCGCCGTCCACGCCGTATGCCTCGCTCAGCGCCTGCCGCAGGGCAGCCTCCTTGGGGTCCGCGTGCACCGCCTCGCCCGCCTTGATGATGGCCTGCTGCATCACCTCGTTGAAAATGTCGCTGTACTCGCCCCGCACCAGCTCCCCAAAGGCCTTGCGCTTTTCCTCCGGGGTCTTTTCCGCCTTCTGCTCCTGCGGTTTTTCTTCGGTCTGCTTTTCACCTTCCTGCAGCTGCGTCTCCGGCTGACCGCTCAGCTGAGGGGGCTGTTCCGTCTGGCTTGCCTTTCCCCGTAGCGCACCGCTGCGCCGTGCCAGCCGTTCCTGTGCCGGACGCAGCGCAGGCTCCTGCACCGCCGGGGCTGCCTGTGCGCCGCCCTCTCCGGCAGCGCCACCGTCGCCGCCGCCCTCAGCGAAATACTGCAGGTTCATCTTCCCGTCCACCATGTCCGGCAACTCCGCCGGGTCCGGTGCCTTGCCGTCCGCAAACACCATGTTCACCTCAAGCTCCACGTTCTCCGGGAAACTCTCGGCCAGCGCGTCCAGTCCGTCCTGTACCAGCTCCACCCATGCTTCCACCGTGTTGCAGCTTTCACGGGTCGGGGTCACCTCCACGCGCATCCAGCCATCGCCGTGCGCCACAGCGCCCAGCGCCACAAGGCCTGCCCGCGCAGCCTCCTCCACCTCGTTGGCAAGGGTCTGCATCAGGCAGCTCACCGCTGCGCACACAATGTCCTGCCCGTACTTTCCCGCGCCCGCATGGCCCTTCGCCTTCACCTCGTAGCCGGTCTTGCCGTCGTTCCATACCGTGCGCATCACACTTGCTTCGATCATATTCTTTCTCCTTTACTTGTTCGGGTTGTTCACGTCCATCGCCCGCCGGGCAGCCTGCGTGGAAAGGCTGTTGTCGCTGCCTCCCACAGCACCGCCCAGGCTGTTGGTGCTGGTCTTTGCGCCTGTGCTGCCGCCACTCCCGCCGCCCACAGCACCCGCCGCCTGTCCGGCTGCACTTGCCGCTGCGGCAACGTTCGTCCCGTTCTGGCTGTCGATGATGGCGGCCATCTTCTGCAGCTGTGCTGCCATCTGCTGCAGCTGCTGGTACAGCGTGCCGTTCTGGCTCACCCGCTCCCGCACCTTCTCAATGCCTTCAAAGTCCATCATCTCCAGCGCAGCCAGCGCCGCGTCCGCGTTCGCCGGTGCAAAAAATCCCAGCTGGTAGCACTCCTTCGCCGTCTCGTTCTGGGAAAGGCGGCTGAAGGTGCTCTTCTTCGCCGCGCTCACCGTAATGTCGAACACCGGCTCGTGGTCGCCCAGCTGCACCCCGCCCACAACGCCGCCGGGCACCCCGCGCAGCATCTGTGCGCTGAAGGTGGCATACTCCACCCCGCCGCTCTCGCCGGTAATGCGGTATACCCGCTGCTCGTCGTAGAACTGCCGCATCAGCTCAATGATCAGGTAGCACTCCTTCGCAAACGCCCGGTACGCGCTCTTCAGCATGTCCCGGCTCAGCTTGCTGCCCGCCTCCTGCAGCGCCGCAATGGCACTTGCAGCGGTCAGGCCACTGGTGGTGCCGCCCTGGCTCACGTCCCGGTTGCCGCTCACTTCCTTCAGCTCGCTCACCCGGGCATCCCGGTAGTTCATGCAGTTGCCGCTCAACACGTTCGTCTGCAGCGGCATAAAGCTGTCGCTGTTCAGCCGCCCCACAACGTGCACGATGTCCTTGCTAAAGTCCGCCAGCTCCTGCTCGTTCACCCCCGCCGTGTCGCTCAGCACAAAGCGCTGCTTTGCCGCCAGCTTCACATTCTCGTCCATGGCGTGGTTCATCTCGTCAATGGCGGTCTGGGTGTCCTTCATCACGTCGATGTACCCAAACCCCGCCGGGGAATCCTCTTCCATGAACAGCGGGTCAAACACAAAGGGGTACTTTCCATGGTCGTAAAATCCCCGCTGCGCCAGCTGCGGGTCGTTCTCGCTGGCATACAGCACCACGCCGTTGCAGTACTTGCAGTAGTGCAGCACCGTCTGTCCGCCGGGCTGCGCCTTCTTGTAGTACCAGTCCACCACCACGCTCTTGTCGGTGGTGTCAATGCTGTCATCGTGGATGTACTGCCCCACGTCCAGCCCCTTGCCGGTGTGCCCCTCCATCTGCGGGAAGCGCCCCACCAGCTGCTCGTTGTCCTCAAGGCTCAGGCTGAACAGGTGCGGCGACTGCTGAATGTCCTCCACGCCCGGCGCCCAGTACAGCATCAGCAGGTTCACGCTCTGGATGCTGATGTCGCCAAGCCCGCCCCGCAGCACCGGGTCCCAGAAGATGCCCTTCACGCCGGTGCCGGTCTTGAGCTTGCGCCACCATGTGTCGCTGTACACCTGCTCGTAGTTGCACTGCTCCAGCACCGCCGGGATCACCTTGGAAAGGGTCCTCGCCGTCTCCTCGTCGTCCGCCGCTCGCGGCAGCACGTTCGGCTCCGGGTAGTTGTCCATGGCATCCGCGTGCTTGTTGGCAATGCTGTTGAACAGCCACCCGCTGGAAGGCTGCGGCTTTCCCTCCATCATCTTGTTCTGGTAGTTCTTCCAGTGTCCCATCCGGAACCACAGCTCGTTTTCAATGATCCGCTTGTCCAGCGCCGCCTTGCCGGTCTTGTACCGCTGCAGGATCTCTCCCGCCTTGGCTATCTCCTCCGGCCCGATCACCGTCTCCGCAGCCGCGCCCGCTGGTACCCTCCCGTCCGCATCGCCCTGTAAAAGGCTCTGCATGACATCATCCCGCCTGGTGCCGGGTCTCGCGGTGCTCACCATCCGGTCTCCTTCGCTCATGCCGCCGGGGTTTGCTTCTGCCGGTCTTGTGTCCGCCGGTGCCTGCTGCACCCCGGCTGCCTTGGCTGCCATCGCCATGATCCGCAGCAGCTTTTCCCCGTCCTGTCCCGCGTTCGGCTGCTGTCCCTCGTATCTTCCTGTCATCGCTTCTCCTTCTGCTTATACCCGCATCACCCGGATGGGGCTGCGGCGTGCGTCCATGTCCAGCGGGTCGTCCCGCAGCACCGTCTCTTTGCGTACCTGCCGGGGACTGATGGGGTTTTCCATCAGCACATACCGGCACTCGTCGTAGATGTGGTCCTCCTGCGTGGTGTCAATGTCCTCCACGTTGCTCTCGTCGTACACAAGGTTCGGGATGGTGCGGATAAAATGCCTGCAGGTGTCAAACACCTGAAACATCGGCCGTCCCTCCGCGTCAAATGCAAGCCGGTAGTGCAGCTGCATCTTGCCTGCAATGCGGGTGTTGTCGCCCGGCCGCCACGTCACAAAGTACGGGTACTTCTCCTGCATCTGCGCAATGCTCTCGCCCTGGCTCTCGTTGAAGATGGCCGGGTCTGCCACTCCCTGGATCACCCTGCCCTTCAGCATCGGGTCGTTCTGCTCTGCCTCCCGGATGCGCCTTGCCTGCTCCACCGGGTCGATGCGCAGCCCCTCGTTTGGCGTGCCGGTGCAGCCGTATAATTCCTTGATGCGGTAAAGCCGCCCCTCCTCGTCCGCTGCATACCACCCCACCGAGAAGGGCTTCGAGTAACCAAAGTCGTATCCGCGCCAGATGTGCCAGTGCGCCGGAATGCGGAAGGGCTTGATCACATGGGTCCACCGCTGATCCTCGTAGTGCGCCGGGTCGTTGCGCCACTCGGTAAATACCTGTCCGTTAAAGCTGTCCCAGTCCCCGTACAGCAGCGCCTGCTTTTCCGCCTCCGGCAAGCTTGCCAGCGTGCCCAGATACCCCGGGTCGTTCTCCAGCAGCTTTTTGTTGTCGAACACGGTAGATGGGATAAACACCCGCGTGCGCCGCAGCTTTGCAACGCTGCCGTCCGGCTTTTTCACGTCCACCAGCTGCACCATCCGGGTGCCGGGCGGGGCAGGCGTGATGAACCGCGCCTTCACCCAGCCGTGCCCGATGCCGCCGGGGTTTGCCGTTGCCCGCATGTACACCACCGTGCCCGGCCCTGTGGGTCGGTTGCGGCTCATCAGGTAGCTGTACTCCTCCCATGTGAAGTGTGTCAGCTCGTCCACCCCGATAAAATCAAAGGCCTTGCCTTGGTAGTTGTACTTGTCCTGCGTGCGGAACATGGACCCAAAATAGATCTTCGCCCCGCTCGGGAAGGTCCACACATGGCTGGAAGCGTTGTACCGCGCCTTCGGGAAGGCCGGCCTGTAATACTGCATCGTCTTGTCGATCAGCTCCGAAAGCTGCGGGTAGGTCTTCCGCACAATCAGTCCGCGGTAGTGCGGCACGTCCACCTGCCGCAGCGCCTCTATCACCAGTGCGTCGCTCTTGCCGCCGCCAGCGGCTCCGCCGTATAGCGCCTCGTCCTCGCACCGCCGCATAAAGGCAGCCTGTTTCGGCTGCGGCTTCCACACGATGCTCCTGCCCTTATACCGTCCCGCTGCCATCCAGTACCACCTCCGGCCTTTCGTCCTCGCTCTGCGGCTCCATCAGTACAGTCGGCACGCTCTGGCCGCTGTCCCGGTCCGTGTCCGGCACCAGCGCCGCCGCGTTTGCCGCTGCCGTCAGCAGCACCGCCGCCACGTTGGCTGCGTCCTTGTCGCTCATGGTCATGCTGTCGTACCGCTCCAGCTGCTGTACCAGCGCCTTGCGCGCATCCTCGTCCAGCTCCCGGTCGTAGCTGCCCGGGCTTGCGTATACCACAAGCCCCGTTTCGGTTGCGTCCGCCAGCACCTCGTCCTCGCTTTTCAAGCGGCTGCCCAGCGCAAAGTCCCGCGCCCGCACATCCTCGTCCAGTCTCTGGTGCAGCTTTGCCCGCACCTCGGCAGCCCTCTGGTTCTCGGCCACCCGCTGCTGTAAGTATCCGATCTGCGCCTTCGCCCCCAGCGCCGCTCGCGCCGCGATCTCCCGTGCCGCCTCCGCTCTGGCTTTGGCAAATACGCTGTCCGGCTTCCCGGCCTCTTCTGCCATCCAGCTGCGGATGGTGCTCTCCGGCACGCCGTACTTGCGCGCCACCGCACAGATGGAGTTTGAGCCGATCATGGCCATCACCACCTCTGCCCGCACCGCCGCCGGGTACTTTTTCCCCCGGCCCTGCCTGCCGGGCACTGTGTTTCTGCAATACTTCCGCCCCGCCATGCCGGTTCTATCCTCCTTTGCCCTATGCTTTCAGTCTACCGCATCCCGCCGCATAAAAAACCTGCGGACATTTTAGCGGAACCCGGGTTGCGGCTCCCAGCGTCTGCTTTGTGCCTTGGGCGGCACACGCAGCCTGCTGGCCGCTGCCCCAACAGCTCCTCCCTGTTTCTGCCGCTGGCAGCGGTCGTCGCCGTTGCAGACATTTTCATGTCCTCCGTTTCATCGGAACCCGGGTTGCGGCTCCCAGCGTCCGGCATCTCCGTTGCAGCACAAAAAGACCGCGCACTGCTGTGCCCAGTCTCTTCCGTCCCGCCGGGAGTTCACTCCTCCCGCAGCAGCCCCGCCTGCGCTGCATAGATCCCCACCGTGCTCAGCACCTCCAGCTCCTTGGTGTAGTAGGTGGTGCGCCCGATGTACAGCGCCTTGATCACCGCGTCCTCCCGCAGCCCCTCCATGTACCGCAGCCGCAGCAGCTCCCAGCACACCGGGTCTGTGTGGGCATAGTAGTCCCGCACCTTTTCCAGTACGCCGTCCCATCCCGCCGCCCGGCTTCCCGGCTCCCGCAGCGCCCTGCGTACCGCCTTCCGCTGCTTTTTCGTCACTGTCCGCCCTGCCTTTCCCTCCGATCAACACCATCTTTTCCAAATTCCGGCCGAGTTTTCTCTCTTTCCGCGCGCCCGCGTTAAAAAACGCGCAAAAATTTAATTTTATCTGTCATGTGCGAGCTTTCGCAAACCCTCTCCGCCGCAGGATCAGATACGCCTGCGGCTCTGTGGCTTCCCATCCACCCGGCCTTGCGTCCTCGCTCTCGTGCAGCTGTCCCGGGTCGTAGATCATCACCTTCACGCACTCCCAACCCGGGTACCGCTGCTCCCACCAGTAGGCGCAGTCCGCACAGTCGGTGCAGCCCTTGTGCAGCTGCTTGCGGCTCCACCGGCTGTCGTTAGGTCTCTGCTCCTCGGGCAGGATCAGGTTGCGTGTCTCTAAGCACCGCCGCCAGCTGTGGCCGTAGATGTACCCCAGCGTGCCGTTTTTGCCCTCGCCGGAAAGCCCCAGCAGCTTCTTCATGTCCATCCGGTCCACGTTCATGGTGCCCAGCGGCTCAAACTCCCGCGTCCCAGGGATGCGCCGCCGCCATAGGTCCTCCAGCATCTCCCGCCATTCCCGCCTGTCTGCCTCGCCCATGCCCACGCATTGGGCAAAGCCGTGCATGTGCAGCCGTCCGGCCTCGCCCTTACGCACCGCCCACAGCATCAGCCGGATCTTCTCCTTCTGCACCCCAAACCGCTTGCAGGTGGCGTACTTCACCCGCCGCGCGTAGTTCTCCACGTCCTTCCAGCAGGCAGCCTCGTCATCCGGCAGGTAGCAGTCCTCGTATGTACCGGTCAGGAAAAACCCCCGCTTGTCAAAATTCGCCAGCACCTTCCGCTGCTTCCTGCGCATGCTGGCGGCTTTGTTCCGGCTCTTCTGCCCCTTGTCGCTCTCCTTGCGCTTCTTTCCCCGCTTGCGGTGCTCCTGATCCGTCACGGCATACACTCCAACGGCCATGTACTCGTCCCCGCACCGGATCTTCTTTTCCCGGATGTAGCTTTTCCGCATAGGCTGCTCCTGTAATTCTCTCTTTTGTGACCCACACAGTCACAGAAATAACGGGGATACTAGCTCCCCAAAGCGCCCACCCGGACGCTTTTTATAAAAAGGTATCAGACAAAACGCCTGCCGCCGAGCCTTCTCTCAGCAGCACCCGTTCCTACCTGATGCTTTTGTGGTCGCCAAAGCCCCCGGCCACGCGCTCACCGCGCCGCCGGGGGCTGATTTCGGGTTCTTCCGCCCCTCGTACTCTCCTTGTGAATCTGTTATCCTCGCAGCCCGCAGGCTGCGCGGATAACCAAACACAAAACCTCTTTCCTCTGTCCATGGCCAGAGCGCACGCGGCGGCCATTCTTATCTCTGCCGTTTCCCGATCCAGAACTCCTCGTCAAAGTCGTTCTTGTGGATGCTTCCCGCGTAGGTCTCGTTTCTGGTGTGCAGCCTTTCCTTTGCCAGCTCCTTCTTCCACGCCTTGTACTTTTCGCAGTAGTCGGAGCAGGCGGGTCGCCGCTCCGGGCAGTCCTTTGTGCAGCACCGCTTCACCATACCGGGGCCTCCGGCTTACCCGCTGCTGCCCAGTAGCCGTATTGCAGCTCCTTCTTTCCAGCTTTCAGTGCTGCCTCGTTGTATAGGCACATCCGGTGTACATCCCGCTGCAAGGGGGTCCGTTCCTTTTCTTCCGGCTTTGCTTTCGGCTGCGGCTTCTTCACCGGCTGCTTTACCGGCCGTTCCGCGCGTCCTTCCGGGTATTTCCGCTCCCGCTCGATCCGCCACTTCTTCGGCCTTGCGCCCTCCACCTGCACCCGGTATGCAGAGCTCACCGCGCCCTTACGCTTGTACAGCCCCCGCTCCACCAGCTGCTCCGGGGTGCCTTGGTACAGCAGCTTGTTTGTCTGCGGGTCGTACAGGCTGTAGATGTACTCCATCAGCTCCTGCCTCCGTTCCCGTACAGCTCCACCTCTGCACCGTCCTCCGCGATCAGGATCCCGCCGTCCAGCGCTTGCGCCAGCTGCTGCAGCCGCGCAGCGCTCAGCTTCAGTAGCCCGCCGGGCTTGCACCACCGCCGGACGTAGCCCTCCTTCACTTCCAGCTTGTCGCTCAGCGTCGCCGGATTCTCGCCCCGGTAGTTCATTGCCTCCTGTAAGGTCATTTTGCCGTCCTCCTGTAAAACTCCTCATTCAGCTTCCCCCACTCGTCCGTCGTCAGGCTTCTGTCCGCCGCCGCCCGCGCGATCACCCTGTATGCCGGACCGTTGCGGTCACGCGGGTGCATCCAGTCCACCTCTTCCAGCGCCTTGTCCAGCTGTGCCCGGTATTCCTCGTAGGTCATCAGCCCTGCACCTCCCCCTGCCGCTTCATCAGCTCTGCCATAAACGCTGCATCCTTGCCTTTAAAAGTCTGCGTGTGCACCTTGCAGCTCGTGCCCTCCATCACGTCCAGCAGTTCCTCTGCCATCATCTCTCCAAAGTCAGCAGCGCACTCTATCTTTTCTTTGTCGGTCAGTTCCTTCTTCAGCAGGCTTACCACCAACGCAAGGTACGCCTTCTGCATGGCATCCAGCGCCTTTTCCTTGCTGGTGTTCTTGCCGTGGCACTGCATCATCACTTTTTTGCCGTCGCTCTTGATCACGATCTCAATGTTGCTTTCCATGTCTGCATCCCTTTCTCATTTCAGCTTTTCCGTATGGTACGGCGTAAAGCTGTCGTACTCCACATAATGCTGCTTTGCCATTTCTACGGCCTTTGCCCGGGCAATACCCTCGGTGGGCGCGCCCACCACATAGCTCAGGCACTGGACGCACTGGCTGTTCGTCTCCGGCAGGCTCTTTGTGCACTCCACGTTCACCCGGTACTTGCTCATCAGCCTGCCCTCCTACTGCGCTGCACGGTGTTCCCCGGCTGCTGGTGGATCTTCTTCGTCTGCTTCTCCCGGTCCTGTGCGGCAAAGCCCAGCCGCATAAACACCACCGCTGCCGCCAGCAGGCCTATCGCCATACAAACCTCTCCGTCCGTGATCACGCCGCCCAGCTGTGCACCGCCCTCGATGCCCATGCCTACCAGCAGCCCGGTCAAGCCGCACCCTGCCGACAGCCAGTGCCATACCCCTGATTTGATCCTCATTGCAAAATCCTCCGTTTCGTGTTAAACTTCTGGTGATAGGTCGTCACATCTATCACCTTGCAGGGCTCGTCGGTGCTGTCACACCGCCGGGCTCTCTTTTTTTGTTGTGCCGGTCCAGCTGCGCCAGCTCTTCCGCCGTCAACTCCTCCACCAGAAAATCGTATTTCCGCAGCGGCTTCTGCCCACCAGCGCCTTTCCGGTGGTGGCTCAGTACACTGTAAAAGCTGTTCCGGCTCGCGTAGCCCAGCCGCCTTGCACACTCCGTGCCCGTGCCACTCGCCACCAGCTCCCCGGTCTTGCGCAGCCAGATGGTGTACCAGTTCACTTTTTCGCCTCCGTCCCGCCCGCCGGTGCTTTTGCCTCGGCGTTCTTTCTTTTTTTCCATGCCTTAAACGCCGCCCTGTTCTCCGGGTCTGCGTAAAACAGGGCGGCCATGTCCAGCACGGCCTGTGCCTGCCACTCCTTCAGCAGCAGCTGCCCGCTCTCCATGTGCTTTCCTCCTTTAATCCGGGTTAAACGTCTGAAAGCGCTGTTCTCCTCTGTCCTGCTCCATGCAGTCTTTGGGGTACGGTTCTTTGTATCTCGCTTCCATCTCCGCTGCGTCCTCAATGCTCACGCCGTCAAAGCTCAGCTCCAGCTCCCGCAGCACTTTTTCCTGCGTTTTCATATTCACCCCTGCCCGCCTCATGGCGATCAGGCAGTAACCCATGCAAGCCGTATTGCTCCACGGCCCGTTCAGGTTCATCAACAAACTCTTGTCCATCATGGTTCGTACCTCCTGTTGCATTCTCTTTCCTTCCCGTGCTATCCCATCTGCAAGACCCACTCTGCCACAATAAGCGTCATGTACATTCCGCTCACAAGCATTGAGTAAAAAATGTACCCCTGCCGCTCACCGCCCAGCCACCGTCTGGTCACCCATAGCGCCGTCAGGTTCAGTGCCCAGCAAAGCACCAGCATCCATATCTGCATGGTTCACCTCCTCGTACGTTCCGTTAAACACCCTGTCCTGTCTGCCATTGCGCAGCGCCATCCTCTGTGCCCGCTTCATGCGGGCTTTTTTGTTGCCGTCCATCCATTCACCTCCTTCTGCTTACGCGCTCTTGCCGCTCTGGGCGGGTTGGCTCTGCTGGTGCAGCTTCTCTGCATCTGCCAGCCCTTTTGCATAGCCCAGTGCCAGCGCCTGCATCTTGTCCGGCAGCTTTGCCGCCGTGGTCAGCAATTCTACCATCCGTGTAGTCTCTTGACTTGACATCATCTTTTTACGCCTCCCGTTCAGCAAGTTGCATCTTGCTGTTAGCACTATAATAATTGCTATCAGCAACTTTGTCAAGTATTTTTTCCGTTTTTCTTGCCATTGGCAAGTTTTTGTGCTATCATTCATTCAGGAGGTGATTCTATGAAAGACCGTTTAAAGCTTCTTCGTAAAACGCTCGGCTTGAATCAGGTTGACTTTGGTGCGCGTGTCGGCATCGGCGGTACGGCCATTTCCAAATTTGAAAATGGTACAAACGCTATTTCCGATTCTCTCGTGCTTCTGGTTTGCCGCGAGTTCAACGTTAACGAGGACTGGCTGCGCAATGGCAACGGCGAAATGTTCTCCCGGCAGTCCACTGATCTGATTGAGCAGCTCACCCAGCAGTACAGCCTTGGTCTGTATGGGCAGCAGCTGCTTGCCACTTACCTGCAGCTTTCGGATGCAGACAAGCGCGCTGTGGAGCGTTTTGTATCGCAGCTTACCGCCAACGTCCAGCAGGCAGAGGATGCGCAAACCGTTTCTGAAAAGGAAAAACTTCTTGCCGAGTAGTCTTTTATCGTCAGGCACTGCGGCACAGGTAAACAAAAACGGCTCCTGTGCATCGCACAAGAGCCGTTTTTCCGTTGCGTGGGCAACAAAACAGACTTTCAGCTAAATTTTTGGTGGTTTTGACCTTTCTTCCTATAAATCATTCCTCTATACTTAAATAAAAATATTAGGAGGAATGTATGTGAATTTCAAAAAGAGTATTCCGCTTTTACTTTTTTTCATGCTTGTGCTTTGTATTGGTTTGTTTTTTGGCGTTCGCATTGGCGAAGGACAGTATAGTTTTTACAAGCCCCGATCTAGCTATTATTTGAAAGCCACTCGTGATGCTAAAAATGATGGATATTCCGCTGGCTGGGATGCCGGTCATAAGGCTAAGCAGGAAGAAGATTACAATAGTGGTTGGTCGGCCGGTTACGAGTTTTGTTTAAATGAAAACAAAGCCATTCGCAATGATTATGATGAAGGCTATGACGATGGTTATGACAGCGGTTTTGAAGATGGCTGGTCAGATGGTTATCAAGAAGGTTTTTCTGAAGCTTCACCGGACTGAATTGCCATCATATCAATGAAGCGAAATAAAGCCGCCCACTGGGCGGCATAAAGCAAAACCCCCTCAGCCGTAAAGCCAAGGGGGTCATGCCTCAAACAGGGAATCCAAAAAGTAGGAGGTAATTATTATGCCTATCAACCCGCGTATTCTGCCCTTTTATGGTAACACCGGCAGCTGTGCGGGTCAAGCGCCCAAAACGCATTACGCAAAATAAAATGTCCGGGTGCTGGTACGAACAGCCCCCGGACGGAATGCAACACATTAAAACCGATAATGCGCCTGCCGTGGATAGTATACCACACTCCCGGCAGCCGCGCAACCGAAAGGAGTGTGATCTCATGCCCCGCAAAAAATCCGCAACCGGCGCTCCTGTGTGTCTGGTGGCCTATTACCGTTATTCCGGTGGCAGCCGCCAGAACGAGCAAAGCATTGAGGGGCAGCGCCACGACTGCGAGGCCTACGCCCGCAGCCACGGCCTCACCATCACAAAGGAATACATCGACCGGCATATCTCCGGCAAAACAGACGATCGTCCTGCCTTCCAGCAGATGATTTCTGACAGTGACCGCCATGCCTTCGATGCCGTCATTTGCTGGAAGACCGACCGCCTTGCCCGCAACCGCTACGACAGTGCCATCTATAAAAACCGTCTGCGCAAAAACGGTGTCAAGATCCTGTATGCAGCGGAGACCGTTGTGGACGGTCCCGAGGGGATCATTCTGGAAGGCCTGATGGAATCCCTTGCCGAGTATTACAGCGCCGAGCTCTCCCAGAAGCTGCGCCGTGGCCAGCGCGAAAGCGCCATGAAATGCATTGCCCTGGGCGGTAACCGCAGCTTCGGCTACGATATCGGGCCGGACAAGCACTACTGCATCAACCCGCAGCAGGCTCCCGCCGTGCGCTACATCTTCGAGCAGTATGCCGCCGGGTTCACCGCCGCCGATATCGTTGCCCACCTCAACGCCAACGGGATCCGTACCTCTCGCGGCAACGCCTTCAATAAAAATTCCATCCTGCGCATCATCACCAATGAGATGTATCTGGGTGTCTATAAGTACGCCGATATCCGCATCGAGGGAGGTGTCCCCGCCATGATCGACCGCGATCTGTTTGACCGCTGCCAGCGTCAGCTTGCCTTCAACCGTGCCCACAGCGGCGGCACCGGCCCCCGAGCCGACTATATTCTCTCCGGCAAGCTTTTCTGCGCCGCCTGCAGCCGTCCCATGAAAGGGGTCAGCGGCATCAGTCACAGCGGCGAAAAGTACTGCTACTATGCCTGCCCCGGCCATACCGAGAAAAGGGGCTGCACCAAAAGCAACGTAGAGAAATCTGCCCTCGAATGTGCCATCGTCCGCGCCACCGCGCAGTACATCCTTGCCCCGGACAAGCTGCAGCAGATCCTCGATCAGGTCCTCGCGCTGCAGGCGCATCAGACAGCCCCAAAGCCAGACCCCGAAAAGCAGGCGCTGGAAGCCGAGCTTTCCGAGGTTCTCCACAAGCAGAACAACCTCCTCACCGCGCTGGAAAACGGCAGTAGCGCCCGTCTCGTCCAGCGCCTGCAGGATCTTGAGCAACAGGAATCCACCATCCGCGTCCGTCTCGCTGCCATCCCGGATCCCCCTGTGCCGCCCCGCTTCACCCGCGACGAGCTGGAATTCATGCTCAGCCAGTTCCAGCGCGATGAATCCGAGCAGACCCTCTCCTACCAGCGCCGCCTTCTGGACACCTTCGTGTCCTCTGTCACCCTCTCCGACGAGCAGGCCGTTGTCTGCTTCAACCTCACTGCCCCCGGCACTCACTCTCCCGAGCGCCTCACCGTCCCCTTTTCCATAAACAAAAATCCCGCAGAACCCAGCGATTTAACGCCAGATTCTGCGGGTTCTACCGCGTTGCGGTTGGTGGAGGCGATGGGAGTCGAACCCATGTCCGAAAAGAGCTCAGTGTAGGTATCTCCGGGTGCAGGCGATCTACAACATTCCCGCCGCGCCACGCCGATCGTCAGGCTAGCGCTTTGGTAGCTTCATGAGTTCCTGCCGGTCCGCAAAGCT
>QWCY01001309.1_pt1 | contig 36811 bp, 42 predicted proteins | sample 1972631 | NCBI WGS metagenome assembly QWCY01 (sample SAMN09866696, study PRJNA288562) | Human gut metagenome isolate pre1_stool, whole genome shotgun sequencing... | isolation source: gut | host: Homo sapiens | place: USA: California
GGAAGCGAAACCCGCCAGCGGCACTTCCTCGCCTTTGCCGTTGGGCACGCGCAGGGACAAAAGGTTGTCCGCCGTGCTGCGGTAGCGTTCGGCGGCCTGCACGCGCACCTGATAATTCTGGTTGTATTTGCTGAAGGTATTGATGTATTGGCCGCCGAACGCCGTTTGTATGGCCGTGAAAAGCTGCGGCAGGGCAATGCCTTCCGTCATGGCCTGCGTGCGGTTCACGTTCAGGTAGAGCTTGGGCGTCGAGGCGGAATACAGGGACATGACATGCTCAAGGCGCGGATCTTTCGCCGCCGCTTCCTCGTAGGCCCGGACCGCCGCTTCCAGCGCCTGAGGCCCGCGGCTGGCCCGGTCTTCGATCATCATGTCGAAGCCCCCGGCATTGCCGATGCCCATGATGGGCGGTGGCGGGATGACCATGAATTCCCCTTCGGGGATTTGGCCGAACCCCCGGTAGAGTTCGTCCATGATGGCGTACTGGTTCAGTTTGGTGCCGCGTTTCGCCCAGCTTTCAAAGATCACGAAGGCCGTCACCGCGTTGGGCAGGGCCGCGCCTTCCATCATGGAAAAGCCGCTGATGGTGACCCATGTTTCCACGCCGGGCGTGTTGGCGAACACCTCATCCATACGGCCCGCCAATTCCGAAGTGCGCGGGCTGGCCGCGGCGTCGGGCAGTTGTGCGCTCACAAGGACATACCCCTGATCTTCTTCGGGCAGGAAGCCCTGCGGCAGGGTTATCAGCCCCCAGACGGCAAAGGCGGCGAGGACGCCGTACGTCAGCAGGGCGATGGCGGGCGAGCGCAGGGTGATCCCCACAATGCGCATGGCAAAGCCGTGCAGGGCGTTGTACCCGCGGTTGAAGACCCGGCAAAAGACATTGCCTGTCGTCACGTCGGCCTTGTCTTCCGCGAAATCGGGCCGTTCGCCCTGCGGGGCGTCGAACGAGGCCGGGCGCACGGCTTTTTGCTGGCGGAGCAGCAGGGAACATTCCGTGGGCGTGAGCGAGATGGCGAAAACGGCGCTGAGGAGTGCCGCGCCGCCTATGACCAGCGCGAACTGGCTGTACAGCTGCCCTGTGATGCCGGGGAGCGTGGCCGCCGGGAGGAATACGCTGGCAAAGACGAACATCACCGCCACGATGGAGAGGAACAGATCCCTCATGCCCGCGAGGGCGGCTTCCTGCGGCGTCAGCCCCCGCTCCAGATGGGACATGGTGGCTTCCACAACGATGATCGAGTCGTCCACGATGAGCCCTATCGCCAGCACGAGCGCGAAAAGCGATATCATGTTCACCGAAAAACCGGCGATGTTCAGGAAAACGAACGCTCCCATGAGGGTCACGGGAATGACCACCGCCGGGCCGACCGCCGCCCGGAAGTTCTGGAGGAAGACCAGCACGACCAGCATGACCAGCACAATGGACTTCACAAAGGTCAGATATACTTGCGTCACGGCGATGGAAACGAAGTGCGACGTGTCGAACGGCATTGTCCAGCGCATGTCGGGCGGGAAATCCTTGGACAGTTTTTCCATGGCGCTGCGGATGTTGGCGGCGGTTTCAAGGGCGTTGGCGTCGGGCAGCTGGTAGATGGCGATGAGCGCCGCGTTGTCCCCGCGGATCTGGGACTGCGCCCCGTAGGACTGCGCCCCCATTTCGATTTCGCCCACGTCGCGCAGCCGGATTATCTGGTTGCCGGGCAGCGTCTTGACGATGATGTCGCCGAATGCCGTGGGCGTGTCCAACTGCCCCTGCATGAGCACCGTCAACTGCATGGCCTGCTTGTCGGAATTGGGCCTGCCGCCGACGTTGCCCGCGGCTACCTGGACGTTTTGCTGGCTGATGGCCTGATTGACCTCGTCCACGCTCACGCCGAGGTAGTTGAGCTTGTCGAGATCCAGCCAGATCCGCATGGCGTAGAACCCGGCCCCGAAAGCCTGCACCTGCCCGACCCCCTTCACGCGGGAAAGGACGTTTTCGATTTGCAGGTTTGCGTAGTTGGCCAGAAAAAGGTTGTCGTAGGAGCCGCCGGGGGAATCGAGGGCTATGACCTGCAGGATGGAGGGGGAATGTTTGGTGACCGTGACCCCTTGCTGCTGTACGACCTGCGGCAGCAGCGGGAGCGCGTTGTTGACCAGGTTTTGCAGCAATACCATGGCGATATTGACATCGGTCCCCAGCGCGAAGGTGACGGTGAGGGAATAGGTGCCGTCATCGGCGCTGGTGGAGGACATGTAGATCATGTTTTCCACGCCGTTGACCTGCAATTCTATGGGCGCGCCGACGGTCTTGGCCACGGTTTCCGCGTCCGCGCCGGGATAGCTGGCGGAAACGGCGATCGTCGGCGGGGTGATGTCGGGATACAACGCTATGGGAAGGCGCGTCAGCGACACGATGCCCAGAATGACCGCAATGATGGCAATGACGTTGGTAAAAATGGGATTTTGGACGAACAGGCGTGTAAACATAGGACATTCCTCATACTGCGGGGGGAGGTGCCGATAGCGTGCGGCGGGGCGTCATTGTGCGGTGTTGGTGACGGCCATGCCCTGCCGGATATGGGCCATGCCGTCATAGATAACCAAGGATTCCGGGGTAATCCCGCTGATGACGGCAATGCGGTCACTGCCCACGGCGGGCCCGGTCGCCACGGGGACCATGCGGGCCCGGCTGTCCTGTGCGATGACGTATACAAAGGACTTTCCCTGATTCTCCAGCACGGCCTGCCGGGGAATCACCATCACTTCGTCCTCACGCTCCGTGGGGACCTGAACCCGTACGAAAAGGCCCGGAAGCAGCTTGCCGTCCGTATTGGGGAAAACGCCGCGCAGGGCGAGCGTCCCGGAAGAGGCGTCCACTTGCGGGGAAATGTAGTCGAGCTTCCCCTTGATGGAATAAGGCCCATCGCCGACGGCCAGTTCCAAGGGGATGGATTTGGCGTCGTCGAAGCTGTTCAGAAGCGGCAGGATGCTGTCCGCCGGGGCCGTAAAACTGGCATAGACGGGATCTTGGGAAACGATGGAGGCAAGCGTTCCGGTCTGCGGGCTGATCACATTGCCGACATCCACTTTATGGCGCGACACGCGCCCGGTGAACGGGGCCTTGATGACCGTATATCCCAATTCGATGCCCGCTTGGGTCAGGGCGGCTTGCGCGGCGGCGACCTGCGCTTCGGCATTGCTCAACTGTTCGCGCCAGCTGACCACCGTGGCCTGTGAGGCCGCCCGTTCCGCGTAGAGCTTCTGGTTGCGGGCGTATTCGACCGCCGCCCTGTTCCGCACCGCCTTCTGCGCCGCCAGCGTGGCCTCGGCCTGCTGCCGTTTGGCCTTGTACATCGTGGGATCAATGACGAACAGGGTGTCCCCTTCCTGCACGAGCGCACCGTCCTCATAGGCTATTTTTTGCAGCGTGCCTTCCACCCGGGCAACAATGTCCGCAGTGCGCACGGCCTGCGTCATCCCCGTGCTTTCCACCAGCAAAGGCACGTTCCGCCGCTCCGGTTTGACGGCGGCCACGGGCAGGGGTTCATCCGTTTCCGCCTTATGCGGCGTGTCGTTGCAGCCGGCCAGAACAAGGCAGAAGGCCACAACGATCCCCGACAGTCCGGGCAGGAGGAACGCGGGCACGCGGGCGGGATTTTGGCGAAGGGATGTTTGGGAGTCGCAGCTGTGCATATCAGTAACCTCTGTGCGTTTCGGCTTGTGGGATCTCGGACTGCCCGGCAACGGGGACGCTTTCCATATCGCGCAACATGCCGCCCCAGTCGGTACGCTTTTTCATCGCGTCGATGGTGGCCTTGGGCAACGGCAGGGGCTGGGGCTGCCAGCCGCCGCCCAGGGCTCGGAACAGGGCCACGGCTTGCAGCGCCGTGTTTCCCGCTGCCGCCGCAACGCTGTTTTCTTGCTGGTATTGCGTGGTCTGGGCCGAGACGACCGTGGTAAAATCGGTGCTGCCCGCGTTGTACTGCTCAAGCGCCAGCTTGGTGGAGCGCCCGGCGGCTTCGGCGGCCTGCTGGAGCAGGGTCAGGCGCTGGCGGGAACGGATGAAGGAACTCATGGCGTTCTCGGCTTCCTGCAATGCCTGTAGCACCGTTTGTTTGTAGGTGACGAGGCTTTGCTGGAAAACGGCGTCCTGCGCGCGTACGGCATTGTACAGCCGCCCGTAGTTGAGGAAGGGCAGCACCAGGGACGGCGAGGCGCTTGCGGTGAAGGCGTTGTGCGAGAAGGTGTCCCCCAGCGTGAAGGCTCCGACGTCGCTTCCTTGGAATCCCAGAAAGCCGCTGATGGAAAACGAAGGGAACAGCGCCGCCTTGTTGATGCCTATACGCGCGCACTGGGCCGCCGCCTCCTGTTCCGCCTGCCGTACATCGGGCCTCCGGCGCAGGAGATCCGCCGGGACGCCTATGGCTATGTCCAGAGGAATAAAGGATTGGGCGGTGCGTTCCGCCGCGTATGGCGTTGCCCCCTGAGGAAGCGTTTTCCCCGCTGTGGGCACGGAAGACGCCAGCGCTGCACCGGAAGCCGTTTGAGGCGGTTGCGGCACCCAGCCCGGGGCCAGTTCCGGTATGGGGCCGGGGGGGATGCCGAGCAGCAGGCACAGGGCATTGCGGTTGGTGATCAGCTGTGCTTCCAGCTGCGGGATGTCGGCTTCCGTATTCTTCTGCATGGCGACGGCTTGATCGTAGTCCCGCCCGCTTGAGGCTCCCAAGCGGAACATGGCTTCGGTCAGGCGTACGGATTCCTTCTGCGCCAAGCTGTTGCGCCGTGCGATTTCCAGCTGTTTTTCCGTCATGCGATAGCTGAAATACTGTTGGGCGACATCGGCGCTGAGCGTTACGAGCGCGAGTTCATAGCCCGCATGGGCGCCTTGCAGGGCGGCTTTGGCGGCTTCGGCGTTGCGCCGGTATTTGCCCCAGATGTCGATTTCCCACGTCGCCTGAAAGCCCAGATTCAGTTGCTGGATGGTGCCGGGCTGCGAGGGCTCGCCCGGTTGGGGCGCGTCTGCGGACCGGCGGCTGGGGTGTTCGGAGCTGTATGTTCCGGTGAGCTCCTGCGTCTGCGGAAAGAAACTGCCTATGGCAATGGCATATTGTGCGCGGTACTGTACGATTTTCAGCAGGGCCGCCTCGATGGTGGGGCTGGAGAGGCGCGCCCGCGTCACAAGCTGGTTCAGGGCGGGGTCGTTGAAGCTCTGCCACCATGTATCCAGAGAGACATTGCCGACGAGAGGGTGTTGCGGGTCGCCCGCATCCCATTTTTCCGGCATGTTTTGCATATCGGGTCGCTCGAAATCAGGCCCCACGCTCCATGTGGAGCACCCCGGCACCCCGATCAGGCATAGCGCCACGATGAGTGGTTTGGCGATGCCCGCCCTGAGCCAGTGTGATCGCACTCGAGAGGAACGGCTGTCGAATGGGTAGGGATTACGGGCCAATGCAGTAGAGAATACGTTGTTTGGCATACGGCATCCTGAATGCAAAAGGATCACGTCAAGGCTTCAAGCACTGATGGGGGAAAGGAAGCCCTTTTCTTTTAGGAATAGCCCGTTTTGGGCGAACTCCCATGATTATTTGAATGATTCTCATGAGGTATGGGGGAGGGAACACGTTTCAAGGCGGGAATGCCGCTGGAAAGCATGAACGGATTGACGCAGCGCGCGAAAAAAGGTGCCGCGCTGTTGGAGCGGGGCACCTTGGGAGGCCGTTTTAACGGAATCCGCCTGATGAGGGCGCTTCTTTTTGTGTTATCGGAGCAGCAGGATTGCCGCCCCGGTGCAGGCTATGATGGAGCCGATGATGGAGTTGGGGGCGGGGATGCGGCGTTCCATGATGCCGGTGATGATAAGCAGGGCGATGGGTTGAAGGCCGATGAGCATTGCGGCGACGGCGGCGGGAAGATAGTCGAGGGCGACGCACGAAAGCCAGATGCCCCCGGCGGGGCCGAAGAGGCAGCCGAGCGGGAAAAGCTTGAGGATGCCGGGGTTGGCCTTGAGGTTCCCGAACGCCGGGCGGATGGCTCCGAAGGCGAGGCCCACCGCCCAGATGCCCGCAGTGGAAATGGCGTTGCGGTAGAAAGCCAGAGGCAGCGCCCCGATGCCCTCCTGGAGGGCTTGTTTGGAAAAGACGATGCCGAGCGCGACGAAGACGGCGGCAAGGAGGGAAATGATGACCCCTTTGTTGCGCTGTTTGCTGGATACGGGAGGGTTATGGGCGTCCCGCTGTTCGGAGAGGACCACGAGGATCACCCCGCACGTCGCTACGAACATCCCGAGCCAGCCTTGCAACCCTATATATTCGTTCAGATAGATGGAGCCGAACAGGGCGGTGAAGCATGAGGACAGCGATTGGCACACCTGCGCCGGACGCAGGCCGATGGTCAGTGCGCCCGCGTACTGGCAGGCGTCGCCTATGATGATCCCGAACACTCCGGAGGCCGCCGCCAGCCAAAACAAATGCAGCGACGGAAGCCATAGATCGCCCATAACCAGGCAAAAGATGCCGAGCACCACGCTCGCCAGCGGCTGCCGGATGAGCATGACCGCCGGTATCCCCACCACCCTTGAGGCCGTCGTATGGACGACGCACCCAAGGGCCCATGAAAAGGCCGTCGCTATAGCCAGAAAAACACCGAATCCGGACATACGACCTGTCCCTCCTGAAGTTCTCGCCCTGCGTAGCACGCCTGTTGCCGCATGTCACCACCTTGTTAGAGCGGTATCCGGAAAAGGCCGGGAGGCCGGTTCAGGAGGTGGGTTCCGGATTCGTATGGAAGGATATGAGCCCTCTCTGAAAGACGGAGAAAGGGCCGTCCGCGGGGCTGGCGATGAAAAGAGCGCGCGGCGCCGTCAGCTTGTCATTGACGGGCGGAGGGACTCGTGGTGAAAAAGGAAGCTGGAATAACGAATACCAGCAACGACAACGGTGGGAAGGAGTTATGAGTACGCCGCAACAGCCTGTGGGGGCCTCCCTGGTTGTGCTCTTTGACAGGGATCGGAGGCTGCTTTTTGAACACCCCGAAGCGGTGGGGAAAGCCTTTTCCAAGGAATACGCCGAACGGGAACTGTATCCTCGGGCATTCCGGCACACGGAAGGCAAGAGCAACGCAAAGAAACGGGGTTCACTCCCTAAAGGAATATACAGCGTGTTCAGCGACACATAGAGATCTATATATCTATATGTAAAAATACGATTTCATCGATACAAAGAAAAGAGGAAAGGAGTAGCTTTTCCTTGAACTGTCCGCAACGTGCGGACAGTTCAAGGTCAGCTATCCAGCGCAATGTCTTCGCATGGAATGGCAGAAAGGGCGGTGCGCTGGCGAGTGGGGGTAATGTGGGCATAGATTTCTGTTGCGCTTCTGTTGCTGTGCCCGAGCAAATCCCCGATGGTGTCGAGATCAACCCCGTGTTCCTTGAGCAACGTGGCAAAAGTATGCCTGAGCTTATGGAGAGACAGATCAGGGTATCCGCCAGCTTTCAGTTCTTTTTTTATGACGGCTGTGATGGAGGTGACTCTTTTCCATTTTTCAAATACAGGCCCAGATTCCTTTTCCCCTATAGCGAGCAAGACAGCCTTGAACATAGGGTGCATGGGATACCATCTGGACACGTTGGATTTTGATATGGTGCTTTCGATAAAGTACTCCTCTTTTTCCATCCTGATATTTTCCCAACGCAACGCCAAAAGCTCCGAACGGCGACGCCCCGAGAATATAAACGCCGTTGTAAGACGACGATTGTCGATATTGCGAATCCCGTTTAAGAACCTCATGACCTCATCTGGTGGGATGAAGCGAGGCGGCTCAATATCTTCTCTAAGATACTTTACGCTGCGAAATGGATTTTCTTTAATGTATCCCCAGCTTACAGCCTTGTTCATTACAATTCGAGAAAATCTGATGTAACAGTTTATTGAAGAACTTTTGCGGTCTCTATTGGCGGCAATGAGCAAGTCTATATGCTTAGGGTGTACATCCGAAAGCGGGAGAGAGCGTTTTGTAATGGCAAGCAGCTTTTTAAGGGCGATGAAGGCATTGTTGACAGTATTCGGAGACTTGATCGCCTTTGGAGCCCACTCCATATATTCATCGGCAAAGTCACCAATCGTCATAAGACATTCCGAACGGATTGGCGTCCCCGCAAGCTGTTGCAGGTAACGCCTGCGGATTTCCGCGAACCGGGACAAGGCTTCGGCCTTGTCCTTTGTTTTCAGGCTCACCCGGCGGCGGTCGACTTCGCAATACCAGACGGGGCCACGCTTGAAGGGCTTACGCAGACTCATGCTCAAACATCCTGCAAATTTCGTCTATCCGTTTCTTGCCAGGCTGGAACAGTTCAAGTGAGAGGGAAGAAACCCGCCAGTGCCCTCCCGGGGTTTTCCTGGCGTCTATGCTTCCATCCCTACAATATTTGCGCATGGTTATGCGTGAAACGCCAATACGTTTCGCAGCCTCTTTCAACGGGATGCAAAAAGCTCTTACAGACATGAGAATACCTCCTGTCCGCACATATAGGAGATTAACTCCTAAAATGCAATATATAGATAGGAGATTAACTCCCCTTTTTTTGCTCTTTCTCCTCCTGTGGAAATGACTGAAACACGGTCCAGATAAGGCTCGGAAAGTCCATATCCAGCGCCCGGGCCATTGCGTAAGCCTCATCAAGCAAGAGAACCCGAGGTTTTCCCGAGCCTTTTGGATCACGCACAGCTCGCCACGTTCTGCCCCCGTCAGAGGCTCCAAAGACACGGCGTCCGAATTCCGAATGACTGATCCCCGACGCCTCGACGCGGGCGGCCACAACCGAGACAAAATGTCTTCCGAAAGAATGGGTAGTGTTTTCCATGAAGTATACATACACGGAAAAAGGCTCCTAGTTAATACGGCGTTTTAATCCTTGACTATATAGGAGTGGAACTCCTATATATGGGGGTATGAAAGACACAACATTCCACTATCTGATCGCAGTCATGCGATACGGCTATGGCAACAACTCCCGGGCGGCCCGGCACATAGGCATTGACCCGAGGACGTTTAGGGCATTCAGGGGGCGGGCCGTTCTGCTTCAAAAGGCGTCGCTTTTCCGCTGCATCCTCAGCGCCCGCGTCGTCTTCCTGCGTGCTGTCATAAGGGAGCTGCGACAGGCGGGGGCTGTCTCTGACGAGTCCATCATGGAGGCCGTGAAGCTGGTCAAATCTAGGATCAAAAACGATGCCGCGTAACATCCGTATAAAATGATAAGGGGTTATATATGGATTTCATATCTGATGTTGCGCGGCTGGATCTGAAAGATGCACTTAAGCTGGCGATTATGCAGAGTGGAAAGACTCCTTTGCGGGTAGCCCAGGAAATGGGCTGGACCCTGCACCACTCGAACCATGTTTTCGGGCTCAACGACTATCTGCCCTCGGCCCGGGATTTCCCTCGCCTATGCAACGTGCTCGGCAATACGATCATCATCGACTGCCTGTACGGTAAGGCGCGTACTTCGTGCGAACCGCCGACGCGAGACGTCGACTGCCCGGCGCTCATGGTCCGATTGAACGCCTTGTACGCCCGGCTCGGCAAAGCCTCGGACAAGGGGCTGAAGGCGATAGAGGACTTGCGGCTTGAGCCCCGCGAGATACGCGGCATTATCGCGGAGTTGCATCAAGTCATCGCCGATGGGCTTGAGGCCGTCGCGGATCTGCGCGCCACGGAACGGCACCTTGCGGGGCAGTCATGAGGCAGGACATAAGCCCTGACATGGTTGTCCAAGCCCTGCTGCGGGACGGCGTGTTGGGCTTCCGCGACAAGGGCGCGTTCCTGCGTGAAGGGGTTTGCCCCAACTGCCAAAAGAAAAGCCTGTTCGTCCGGAAGGCGGAACCGTGGCAGGTCATGTGCAGCCGGGAAGTGAACTGTGGCTACACGGAAAGCACGAGGAACCTCTTGCCGGATCTCTTTTCCGAGTTCGCCAAGAAGTATCCCCCGACAGAGGAAAACCCGCGGGCGACGGCGGACGCCTACCTCGGGCTTGACCGCGGGTTTGATCTCGGACGCATCCGTGGCTGGTACGAACAGGCCAGTCATCAGATCCCGAACACGACAAAGATGTTCCCCACGGTGCGCTTTTATCTTGACCCCGCCCACAGCCGATATTGGGAAAGGCTCATCGGGGCATCCAAGGCTGACAAACAGAAAGCGCATTTGGGAGGCCGCAGGAAGGAAGACGGCACGCTCTACGCCGGGGATGCCTGGACGCCCCCGGGCCAGACGCTGGAAAAGGGCGACCGCGTTTACATCGTGGAGGGCATCTTTCACGCGATCGCCCTGTTCCTCAAAGGCTACAAGGCGATCGCGAGCCTTTCTTCCAGCAACATCCCCGTCCACGCCTTTGAGGAGCACAAAGGAAAGGGCATCGTCTGGACGGTTGCCCTTGACCGGGACACCCTGAAAAAGGACAAGCCCCGGCGTTTCGTTGAGAAGCTGCGGGAGCTGGAGGAAAAAGCCGAGGTATGTATCCCCCCGGACGCCCGGGATTGGGACGATCTCTACCGCGCCGACTGCCTCTCCAAAGAGTTCATGGACGCGGGGCTCTACAGGGGCACGCTCTACCTGTGCGAGACGGCGGACGAAAAGGCGTACCACATATACGTCCACGCCTACCGGAAAAACCGTCTGGCCAAGTTCACCCTGGACTTTAGAAATCGGCTCTATTCCGCCGAGGTCAAAGAGGATTTGCAGAAGACCCTTGAAAAGGAAGCGCAGGACGATCCCGAGATGAAGCTGGAGATCCTGCGCACGGAGCACGGGCGGGATATTTTCCGCCTGTGCTGCGACCTCAAGGAAATATCCAACATCCTCCCCACGTTCCTCTACATTGAGAACAACGAAATCTCGGGGGAAAAGTTCTACGTGTTCGAGATCGCCTATGCTTCCGGGATGCCCAAAGAGATCGTCAAGCTGGACGGGCAAGCCCTGATAGACCCGAAGTCCTTTTTCAAGGCCATCATTTCCAAGACCTGCGGCGGCACGTTCACAGGGTCGGCGGGAAACCTCAAGTATCTGGTGGACCGCTGGCTCGGTACGCGCATCCCCACCATCGCCTCAGTGCCGTATATCGGCTATGTCCCGAGCCTCGGGGCGTATGTCTTCAATGAGCACGCCTACAGCGTGGGCAAGGAGATCAAGCTCAACGAGTATGAATATTTTGAAATCGGGAAAGCGGGCATCAAAACGACGCTTTCCAATTTCAAGATAGACACGACCGGGGAGTTCAACCCCGGCTGGCTGCACGACTTTTTCAGGGCGTTTCACTGGCAGGGCATGACCGTCCTCGCGTTCTTCCTCGGCTCGCTCTTTGTGCAGCAGATCCGGCATGAGCAGAAATCTTTCCCGTTCCTTGAGCTCACGGGGGAACCGGGCGCGGGCAAGTCCACCTTGCTCGAATTTTGCTGGCGGCTGCTCGGACGTGACGAGTACGAGGGGTTTGACCTCTTGAAGGCGACACAGGCCGGGCGTCGTCGCGCCTTTTCGCAGGTGTCGAACCTTCCTGTGGTCCTCATCGAATCGGACCGCGACAACGGCGAGAAGGACGCCAAGCAGCGCCAGTTCAGTTTCGACGAGATGAAGCCGTTCTTCAACGGCCGCGGCACGGGGACGCTCGGCGTGGCCATGCGCGGCACGGGCACGGAGGAACATCTTTTTCAGGGAACCTTGATCATTTCCCAGAACGCGGGCGTGGACGGCTCGGAAGCCCTCCTGCAGCGTATCGTCCACTGCCACGCCGACAAGAAACACCACGTCCCCGGCACGCGGGAGATCGCCCGCTGGTTCGAGCAACAGAAGACGGCCACGGTTGCGGGGTTCCTCCGGGTGGCTCTGAAAAACGAGCGTATGCTGTTGGATACCTACCGGGCGGCCTTTGCGGAGCTTGAAGCCCGCTTTTCCCGTTCCGGGCTGCAAAACGAGCGCATCATCAAGAACCATGCTCAGGTGGCCGCGTGTGGCCATGCGCTGGCCACCCTCTTCCCGGAAAGGGATCGGAGTTTCGTTGAAGGGCTGGACGCTTACATCCTGAGCCGGGCCGTGGAGCGGGAAAGCCGCTTGCGCGCCGATCACCCCATACTTGAGCAGTTCTGGGATCAGTTCGACTACCTCAACGGCATATCAAAGGAAAAGGGCGCTCCGGATCGCCTCAACCACTCGGCGGACGACGCGCTCATCGCGGTAAACCTGAACCACTTTCTGGAGGTATCCCGGAGCGCCGGGCAACAGATTTTTGACTTGAACACCCTTAAAAAACTATTCCCCAACAGCAAGAGGCATAAATTCCTGGAGTACAAGGTAGTCTGGAGCAAGCACGAAAGCCGTTCGTATAAATGTTGGATCTTCAAAAAGTCGAAACAGGGAGAGCGAGCATGACGCAAAGCGAGTTCATTCGTATCATGGCCGTGCGCCAAGGCCTGTCTCAGGAGTGCGTGCGGCGTCTGGTCGGCGCACTGCTGGACAGTCTGGAGGAAGGGCTTGCCGAGGGTGAGCGGTGCATCCTGCGCGGCGTCGGGACGCTGCACATCGTCAGGAGGGAAGGAGGCAAGCGCCGCAATCCTCGAACAGGGGAAGAGGTGGAAATCCCCCCGCACAGGGTCGTCCGTTTCCGCCCCTCGCATCGGCCCGTTTCCCGTCCCTAGCCGTCCCCCCAAAAAGCCTACTGTCCGCCCCCTGTCCGCATCCGGCAGGGGGCTTTTTGCGTCTGGAGAGAACTATGGATGGTTATAGATATAGTCCATACATATAAATAAGTTATCTCAAAGAACTTCAAACGGGGATACAAAGGGCTTGAGATTTTGAAAGGGGCATCGGAAAAGGGTAAGGTTGGTAAGGTAAATTTATTTTTATATATAATATATTGAAATAATATGTGATACGAGAGATTGTAAAAGGTAAGAAAAGGGTAAGGTAAAGGTAAGAACCTTACCGTTTTACATTACCCTAACCTTACCTTTTGCCTATCCTGCAACACACCGTTTTTATTGCACCTTACCTTTTGCCTTACCCTAACCTTACCGTTTCCTTACCGTTGGTGTACTACTCATATTTATCTGGAATAAATAATTTTTATTGCTGTTCTGAAAAACGCCTTACCAACCTTACCCTTTTCCGATGCCCCTTCCCATTTTTTCCCTGTTGGGATGCCCTCCCGGGCAGGGGAGGCAAGGCTGCGGAGCGGAGGGTTGCTCTTGCCAAGTCCGGAAAACATCGCTATCTTAAAACGCAAGAAGGGCGGCAAGTGCTCGAACACTCACCGCCCCGTGTGGGGCACGTCCCCCGGATTTCGAGAATCCAGTTTTAGCGCCCCGTAGGAACCTCACTTCCTACGGGGCAACTGCTTTAGAGGTTCATAAAATGAACCGCCACAGCCGCAAGAACGGCGGCAAGCCAGGCTGCCAGCACGTCCCGGAGGAAGTGTCTCATGGGGTATCCTCCTTTCGGAGGAGTGCCCCACGGCGAGGAAAGTAGCCGCCTGCGCTGTTTCTGGCAAGCCATTTTGCCGTCCCTGCCCGTTCAGCCTTCACGCTGGCGGGCTTTTTTTTGGCATTCCCGCAAGTTCGGGAGGCCATTGACCTGAGCCTCTAAAAGAGGCTACGTTTATCTAAAATTCTATACCAATGAGGAAAAGGGTGGGACAGAGGTTTTCTGCGTTACCCGCGCGACCACGGCAAGGTCATCTTTGCCGTGTACAGGCCGGGAGCCGAAAAGCTCTGTGAGCAGGAGCTGATTGTCGAGACGACGATGGATGGTGTTGTTCGGATGTTGATTGAAGGGATAGAGTAATAAACTTCAGACACTTTTAATGTATATTGGGATACAGCATGAAAAAAGAAGAACTCATGAAATTTATAAACGATTCTTATCCAATCGCGATAACTTTTGACACATCTTTTATTCAAAAAGAAAATTATAATTTCAAAACAGGTCAGATATATAAACTTCATAACCTTAAAAAGTATGGTATTAAAATTATATTACATGATATTGTATATGAAGAATTAAAAAAACATATAAAAAGTAAAATATCTAATAGCTTAGACATCATTAAAAAAACATCAAAGGCCATAGAGTGTCTCGATATTAATAAACTGATACCATGTATTGGAAGATCTTCTGAAATAATGTCTGAAAAAACAGATGAATATACAAAAAATATTCTTAGTTGTTTTATAAAAGATTTTAATATTGAAAAAATATCATATTATTATGAAAATATTGTTGAAGATGTATTTCGTAGCTATTTTGGCCCGACAGCTCCTTTTAGTAATGGGAAAAAAGAAGAATTTCCAGATGCTTTTACTTTAATGGCGATAGAACATTGGTCTTCACAAAACGATATCTTAACGATATGCATATCGTGCGACAAAGACTGGGAAGAATATTGTAAAAATTCAGAATATCTTTTTTATTCTAAAAATGTATCATACCTATTTGAGACACTATTTAAAGATAAAATAGAACGAGATGAACGTACTGAGCTAATTAAAGGAAATATAGATAAATTTAAACAGTTAAAACATGAACAATTAGCAAATGAAATATCATATGCAGTTGAAAATACAAATAATTTTAATCTCGATTATGAGTCAAGTTATGGATGTGACTGTGAAATAAACAATACAATCTTAAATAATTACAATATTAAATCATATGAAATATTGTCTATTGATGACGCTGATAATGATACATTTACATATGACATATCATTTAATGTATTGATAAATATAACAATTGAATACTCATATGAGATATACATATACGATTCTATAGATAAAGATTATATAACTTTATCATCAGGACATAGAACTATAGATACAAATGTGAAAATAGACGTTTCGATAGAATTTGAAGGAGACAACGGTGACATTATAAATATATATAATATAGATATTCCAAATACTAATATAGATATAGGCAGTGTAGAACTTGGTGACGAATTTTATTGTAGCGATGATGAAGAATAAAAATCATCTTCCCCTCCCCCTTGACACCACCCCCAATAGCTATTCTATCCTTCCTCAAAACCTTGCACGGCTTGCCGAAGACTTCACCAGTCCCAATCTGGCGAAAATGTAGGTTTTTTTGTTTCTGACATCATTGCCTCCTAGGGGGGCTGAGGTGTGTGATTACATTAGTTGTACATTTTGAGCAAAGCCCCGGCCATGTTCCCGCATGACCGGGGCTTTTCGTTGACTAGGAGCTTTATTCCGCATTAGAAGGGGGGATTCAGATCATAGATTGCCACATAAGGGGGAACACATGGCAAAGTTGATTGAGTGTCCGACGTGCAAGAAAAGGGTTTCCGTTGAGGCGGAATCATGCCCAAAGTGCGGTCAGCCCTTCACCCAGCAGATCCGGGATGAAGCCATCAAGAAGGAAAAGAGTGACGGGGTAAAAGGTTGCCTACTGTTGACCGTCATCTTCATTGGCGTGGGGATCTGGTTTTTTGGAAAGGAAGACGAGCCCGCGACCGAACAGGCACAGGTGGCAGTGGCACCAGCCCCGGCACAATCCGCGCCAGTGCAGGCACAGCCCAAACCTCAACCCGTGGAACAGAAAGCGCAGGAACCCAAACAACAGCCTGCTGAGAATGTAAAAAAAGTTGATCCAGCCTTTGATCTGACGGTCAAGAAATTTGCTTCCAACTATGACAAGGCGGCAAAGGCGACGGACAGCAGGCAACGGGTGAAGATCGACAAGAAAGACGGCAACACTGTGCAGCTCTCTATGACGAAGAACAACGGTGCAGTCGTCACGACGAATGACAAGGGAAAGATCACGACCATCATCTACATCGGAACTGGGGACGGAACCGTTCAATCCGGGACGGACATCATCCTCGGCATGGCCTTCGCCATTGCGGGCGTGAAACCTGAATGGCCTACAGAAAAGCGTGGCGAAGTCATGAGGAAACTTGGGCTGTTGAGCGGAGACGATGGATTGCCGAAGAGTTCAGAAGCTGTCGTCGGCGGCGTGAAATTCAGTTTTTCGTATTCGCAGACTACTGGTGTATTCTTTATGATCATGCCTGAAAAGTAGGAAGAACATTGTAGTAGAGCCGCTATAGGCTTACATCACTAAACGAAAAAGGCCGGGATTCAGTCCCGGCCTCTTCGTTTTCAAATAGTTAATTCACGATAGAGATAATTAAAAGGAATATCAAGTTCCTGTGCGATAAGATTCGCTTTTTCAAAGGGAATCTTCCGTTTGCAGTTCTCGAATTGCGAGATATGTGCTTGAGGAACCGAGATGGCCTCTGCAAGTTCCTTCTGTGTCTTTCCGAAACGAATCCGGGCTGCCCTCAGAAGTCTACCCGGACGAACGGTTTTTTCTAGGGGAGGAACAGGAACCGACTGATCCGTATCCAAGATCCGGTCAATTTCTTCGAACTCTCCACCAAGCATGGTGACCAGAGATGTGAGCGGGGTCACAGCTTGTTCTGGCACCACAACCTTGATGGTTACCAGTGTAGTTTTCATAATCATTCCTACTAGTAAGGAGCTTTTTCTCGGCTTCCTACATATGTAATTTTACAGAGGAGGTTTTTCTTATCAAGGAGCCAGACAACAACAGTAGAATTAGAAAGATGACAATGGTAGTAGTCTGTTCCGAGCTGTTTTACTGGGCCACAATTCTTCCAACGGGTGTACGGTTTGCCTTTTGTTCTTACCATATCGTCTTTCAAAAGGACGAAGGAGGCGGCTTCATCTTCCGAAAGTTCCCTCAACATTTTTTCTGTTTTTGTGGACATTTTTACGGTGAATACCATATGATTGATTCCTTGTGGTTTGCGGTTCCCCATAATATGGAGAAAGGGTATAGTTTTTCATATCTAAAACCTCTTATTTGTTGATGTTTTTTGAATGTTTGTAGCAACATGTTCCTCATGCCAGTGGTGATGACTCTAATCTGGACCTCCTTATTCTATTTTGGTATATTATACCATTTTAATCATAAGTCAAGTTTTATTTTTTCTATAGTTAGCGTCCTAGGTTATCTGATACCCCGCTTGACAGACTAGGCCCTCTTCTCCTACTCTGACCTTCCCTAAACCGAAAGAGGCTTGCCGGAGCCTTCACCAGCCCCAAGCTGGCGAGAATGTCGGTTTTCTTTGTTTCTGCCACCATTGCAACCTAGGAGAAATCCGAGGTTTGCGGTTACATATTGGCGGAACAACGTCCGGGTGTCCGTGAGGCCCCGGCGGTCTCACGTGACCGGGGAGCGTTGTTCCGCCTTTTTTGTTTTCAACGCCCAACCCCCTAAACACGTGAGGTTCCCATGTCCGCAACCGTTTTTCTGTCCCGCTCCGGCAGGTGCGCCGGGCGCGTCCCGTTGTCCCTTCTCGTCTTCAAGCTCATCCGTTCCGGCGAAGAGGCCGCCGCGCAAGCGCTCCAAGAGTTGCCCTTGCCGTTCCAGTGCCGCCGCGTGTGGTGGTTGCTGTCCGGCAACAAGCTGGTCTTGGAGGTGGCGTAATGGCGACCTACCGCTTGACTTCCCCGCGTACTTTGGGCCATGTTGGAGATCCCAACTTCACGAGGCGTATCCGTCGCCTTTGCCATTGCTTCCCCGGCATGGTGAAAAGAGCGGATTTTCTTGATCCTTGCCACCATTGCACTCTTCCTTTGAGAGTGCGGTTAGATATTAGGCAAGGCGACGTCCGGGTGTCCGTGAGGCCCCGGCTGCTCGTGAAGCAGGGGAGCGTCGCCTTGCCTTTTTTGTTTGCGGCGCTCAACAATCCCAACTTCACGAGGTGCCCCATGTTTTTCCGTTTTCTTGCGGAGGTGGCGTAATGGCGACCTACCGCACGATCCGCATGGCGTTCTGGTCCGACCCGTACATCGAAACCCTGAGCGCGTCCGAAAAGCTCCTTTACCTCTACCTGTTCTCCTGCCCCCACACCAACAACCTCGGGCTGTTGGCGGTGTCGCGCCGGCGCATGGCCTACGATACCGGGCTGACGGAAGAGGCGGTCAACGCCGCCCTTGCCGCGTTCGAGCGCGACGGCAAGATCGCCACGGACGGCGACGCCGTGTGGGTCTGCCACTTTATCCGCCACCAGTGCAGCACCAGCCCCAAGATCCTCGTCTCGCTCCGGGCCCTCTTCCCCGCGGTCGAGTCCGCAAAGCTCCGCAAGGCGATCCTTGCCCTCTATCCCCACCTGCTCGGGGCCGCGCCGTGCCCCGCCGATAGGGTATCGGTAGGCTTTCGGGAATCGGAACAGGAAAGGGAAAAAGAAGATCGGATCGGGACGGACGGATTTTTTGTCCCTGTGGAGATGCTGGAAGACCTGCAGCGCGACTTCCCGGACGTTGACGTACAGGCCGAGATAACCCGCATCCGTAAGTGGCAAGCCGAAAAGCGCACGCCGATCCGCAACGTCTGGCGGTTCCTGCGGACGTGGCTTTCCAATGCGAAGGCGGGGAAGCGTCCCGGCCCGGAACAGAGGGCGGAAAAGCCCGTCTCCGTTGCCGTTCCGCAGCCCCGTATGGAACCCTTCCCGCCGTCGCCGGAAGCCCTCGCCGAGAACTGGGATCGCGGCCTCGCATGGTGCAGCCGCATCCTGAACCGTGGGAGGGCGGCGGCATGATCCATACATGGACGACACCCGAGCCCAGAGCCTACGCGACGCCGGAAGAGGCGGCACGCGGCCTTGAGCGGCTTCTGGACGATCTGGCGGACACGCGGGGGGCATGCGTTGCGGCCTTGGCGAACCTGCGGGGAGGGCTTGCGGCCCATGACCCCGCCCGCCTCGCGCTGGCGGCTGAGGCCCTTTCCGCCGTCAGCCTTGAATTGTCCTATTGTTCCGGCGACGCGGCCCGCATGGGCGCGGCCCTGACCCTGTGCGGCGAAGAGGAGGGCGGTTATGCGCAATGAAGATTTTGACCCGATCATGGCCTTGTATGATGACGCGGCAGCCCTGCGCGAGATTGCCGGAAAGTACCGTGAGGAAAAGGTCGGCCTCGCCTCCCTCCTGTCGATGGTGGCCGATGACGTAGCCGATTGCGCCGCCATGCTGGATGATACGGAAGGAAAAAGTATGGAGTAAACTCCATAAAAATATTGACGGTATGGAAAAAACTCCATATTATACTTTTCAGGAGGTGAGATGAAACGAGCCGACATATTGAGACTGTTGGCGAAGGCCGGATGCGAGTTCCGCGAGGGCGGGCGGCATACGCTGGTTTACCGGGACGGCGTTCTCGTGACGGAGGTTCCAAGGCATAAGGAAGTCAACGAAATCCTGAGCAAGAAAATCCTCAGAGACGGCGGCGTCAAGAAATGAAAACAGGGGGGCGGAAGCCCCCCGGAGGAACATATATGGCAAAGTATTATTATGCGGCGTTCATCCCGGCCGGGGAAAACTGGTTTTCCATTTTCTGCCCTGATTTTCCGGAGGTCGCCTCGCAGGGGGAATCCGTTGGGGAGTGCATGGACATGGCGACGGAAGCGCTGGCCCTGACCGTTGAAGAGTACGCCAAGGCCCGCAAACCCTTGCCGGAACCGTGCGGACTTGAAGAAGCCCGCCGCAGAATCGAAGAGGAGCTTGCCGAGTTGGAGATAGAAGCCGCCGGGGAAATCCTCTATCAGCTCATCCCCGCCCCGAGCGTGGATCTGACCCCGGTCAAGATTTCCCTGAGCATCGCCAAGTCCGTTCTGGAAAGCATCGACGCGAAGGCGGCGCGCTCCGGCATGACCCGCTCGGGGTTCATGGCGGCGGCTGCTCAGGCGTATGACGTCCAGCGCCCCGGCGCTTCCTGCTGACGAAAGACGGCCCCGCACCATGCCGCTGCGGGGCCGTTCTCTACGCCATGCCCTCAAAGAGGAGCTGTACCTGTTTTCGTGAGTTCGTTTTCCTCAGCTTTTCCCGGATCGGTTTCGGGAGGTCAAAGGCGGAGGGCGACAGCGTGTGGCTGTAGGCCAGCGTCGAGACGAAGCTGTGCGCGCATTCCGGATTGAGGCAGACGCAGTACAGCCGTGAAAGGATATTTGAAATTTCCGTGCGGGATGAAATGGTGCAGATGTGCCCACATGCCGGACAGTAAACTCTCATGATTTCCCCCTGAATCGTTGGTAAGTATAGGGGGATTCTGCCTAACTCGCTACTGATTTTCTTCCCCTTGCGTATCCGTAAACCCGATATGCAGGGCGGGCGGCAGCGCCTCGTTGATCTCGAGCAGGACTTCCCGGATCGGCATGACCTCGTTGCGGAAATACACGGCGTCGATCTTGGTGATGTCCCCGAACCCCGTCATGTTCTGCGGGATGATCGAGGCCATCGCGGGCGGGATGCGGTGCGCGGCTATGATGTCGTCGCGGCTGATGCTCTTGATCCGTTCGAGTTCGTCCTTGGTGGAGAAGTCCCCCACGGGGACGATCTGCACGTCCTTTTCCCGTCCGTTCGGGATGTGCAGGAACATATTCCGGAAGTTGCCGACGCCACGGGCGTTCTGTATGGCGTTCTTGATCGCGTCCTGTTGCGCCTGCTCAAGTTGCGCACTCGAAGAATAGAAGATGTACCCGACATGCGCGCCGTTCTTGTAGTAACGCCGCCGGAAAAGGGTAGCGTCCTCGTTGAGCAGCATGGACTGGATCGCGCCGAGGTAGCCGGGCAGCCCGTAGATTGTCTGGCTCACGTCATAGTTTTTCAGGTGCAGCACCTCCCCCGGCCCGAACTCGTGGAACTGCCCGGAAGGGAGCAGGAGCCCGTATCTGTCCGGCTCCTTCATCCGGCGCATGTTGATTGCGGGCAGGTGCCGCATCTTCACAGTTTCCCCGAGCCAGTTACGCGAGAGGAGCAGATAGGCGTTGGCAAAGACCATATAGTCCGTGGCCACGGCGTGCATGTCCCGGCGTGTGAGGGCTGCGGACGCCCGGAACCCGCGCATGGCCATGTTCGTTTTGAACTCAAGGATCGGCCCGTGGTAGGCGTTCGCCCGCAAAAGCCGCGCCAGCCCCGACCACGGGACGGGCGTTGCATAGTACCGCCCGTTGTCGAGGAGCCAGACGCCCAGATACTCATACACGGCCCCGCTCAGGACGGGCTCCGGATCGCCGAAGCAGAACGCCAGCGGCGCAGGTTTCTTTTTTCCCATGTTTTCCCCTTATTGGATGAAGACGACGCAGCCACCCTTCGGCTTGCCGATGGGCTCCGCCGCCAGCGCGTGCATGATTGCCCAGGCGACATCGGCGTGCCCCGTGGCGCTGGTGCGGGAGGCCGAGTAGGAGATCTGCCCGCTGTCCGTGACGCCCTGCCGGATGGTGAGGAAGGCGTGGGCAATGTCGTTCTGCCCCGCGTCCCACTTGAGGCGGTGCGCCTCTATGAGTTCCTTTGCCTTCAGCACGAGTTGGGTCTTGAGCTGCACGGAGTAGTTGATCGGCGTCGCCAGCGGGAAGAAGGCGCGGATCTGCTCGAACACGCCGATGCCCGGCCCGGTGACGTCGACCCCGATGTGCCGGAAGTTGTAGCGCCCGACCAATTCCCGGATGCGCTCGGCTTGCCAGATGTAGGATTTGTCGAGCCACTTGTAGCGGGCGACCACGCGGTGCTCGCCGCCCTCTTTGAGCGGCGGGGCCACGATGACGAAAGAGGCGTCGTCCCGGCTGCGCGAGGGGTCATAGCCGCCCCACACGGGGAGGTTCCCGAGCGGGCGGTCCGCCGTGGGGTTGAAGTCCGGCCATGCGTCCGTATCCGCGTAGCAGGTTTCCAGATCCGCCAGCCTGAACACGGACTGCGTGTCGTCCACGAACTCGCACAGGAACAGGTTCCGGAACTCGTCGGCGCTGTATTCGAGCTTGAGGCTTTCCAGATCGAAGAGGTCGCACCCGCCCGCGATCGCGTCCTCAAGCGTGATGACCTTCCGGTAGAATGTGTCCGGGCAGAGTGCGCCTTTCCGCAGTTCCTTGGATGAAGGGAACGCGGCCCGTTTCGCCTTGAAGCGTTTCTGGAAGCGTTCGCCCGTCCAGAGGTCATAGGCTTGGTGCGCCACGGCGGACGGGGTGGAGAAGAGGGTCCGCCGCCATTTCTTGTGGGAGGCCATGCCGGACGCGACTTTGTACAGCTCGTTGAAACCCTGAATCCAGAAGCACTCGTCAATGTAGACATGCCCGCTGTAGCTCTGCGCGCTCTTGCTGTTGTTGCTCAGGAAGTACAGGGTAGCCTGCCCCTTCGCCGTATTGAGCACCAGCGGGTTGCCCTTCAGCTCTATGTTGAACTTCTCTTTCGCCAGCGCGACGATGTATGAGCGGAACACCTCCGCCTGTGCCCGCGTAGCCGACAGGAAGATCTGGTTGTCGCCCGTGAGGCAGGCATCCTCGAACGCCTCTTGCGCGAAAAACCAGGTGAAGCCGATCTGACGGCTCTTGAGGAAAAAGCGGTTCCGGTGCCGTTTCGTTTCCAACAGCTCGCGCTGGTACGGGAAAAAACGCTTGTGGAACGCCTCGGCAAAGTCGTCCTCGGTGAGCCGGGACACGTCGTTTTTCACGGCGGCTTTTTTCTTCCCCTTCCGTTCCTTCTCTCCGGACGCGCCGGGCGGGGAACCTTCCGCGCTCCTTCCCTCCTTCGCCTCTTTCTCCCTGAGCCTGAGCCTTTGCAGCCGCTCAAGCGTGCCCACCAGCGTGTCCACTTCCTTGAGGTCGCGGGGGCTCTTGTCTTCCCGCTCAAGCAAGAGCGCGAGACGGCGTGAGGCGGCTTCCTCCGCGCCCTCATGCGACAAGAGATCGTCCCAACGCCCCGAATCCGCCCAGTTGTAGAGCGTCCGCACGGGGACGGACAGCATGTCCGCGATCTCGCTCACGGCATAGCGCCGCAGGTAGAGCGAGCGCGCCGCCGTCCTGATTTCATCCGGCCAGTTCTTGTTACCCATGCCCGCCAGGATACACGCCCGCCGCCGTTCCGCCATGCACGGGAAATCCTAAAAGGCCGAAATAGGACGGGCTTTTCTTGCGCGTCGGCTGGCCTCGGCTATGCTTGCCCCATGAGCAAGCTGCAAACCGAATTCGTGAAGATCGCCCAATCGGGCGCGTGTGTGGACGGGCGGGAGATCAAAGGCCAGTGGCTTCTGGATATGGCCGAGACGTACAGCCCGGACACCTACACGGCGTTGATCTGGCCCGACCACCAGCGCTGGCAAGGGAACTTCGGGACGGTGACGGAGCTGCGCGCCGAAGAGGAGGGCGGGGTGGTGAGCCTGTTCGCCCGGCTCAACCCGAACGAACGCTACGCCTACGTCAACGAACAGCGCCAGAAACTTTTTTTCAGCATTGAAGTTGCGGAAGACTTCGCAAAAACGGGCAAGGCGTACCTCGTCGGGCTCGGCATCACCGATCAGCCCGCCAGCCTCGGCACAAGCAAAATGCAGTTTTCCGCCGAGTCCGGGGATTGCTCCGTGTTCCCCGGCGTTGAGCTGTTCGCGTGCGGCGGGGCGTTGACGCCCGAAGAGGTCGGTTTCTTCCGCAGGTTCCTTGCTCACTTCAAAACCGAACCGAAACCCGAAACCAAGGAAGAACCGATGGACAAGGAACAGTACGCCGCCCTTATGGAACGGCTCGGCAAGCTGGAAGAGGCGGTGGGCACGTTCGCCGCCGGGCCCGAACCGCAGGGAGAGGAACCCGCAAAGGCTTCTCCGGAGGGGGCAGCCCCGGAACAGTACGCCGCCCTGGTGGGCAAGGTTGATGAGCTGGCCGCGAGCTTCTCCGCGCTTGTTTCGCGCCTTGAAGCCGCCAGGCCCGGAACCGCCATTCCCGACACCATCACGCCCGCGGACGACGCGGCCATCCTGTAGAGGCGCCATGAAGACACATACGAGACAGCGGTTCAACGCGCTTCTGCACGGCCTCGCCAAGGGGTACGGCGTTGAGGACGTCTCCCGGCAGTTCACGATTGAGCCCACGATCCAACAGCGGCTGCAGGACAAGATCGTCGAGCAGTCCACGTTCCTCCCCAAGATCAACGTCATCACCGTTGACGAGCTTTCCGGGGAAAACATCCTCGGCAGCGCTTCCGGCCCCGTCTCCGGGCGCACGGACACCAGCAAGGACGGCAAGGAACGCACGCCCCGCGACGTGTTGGGGCTGGCGTCCTACAAGTACCAGCTTTACCAGACCAACAGCGACGTCTTCATGCGCTACGCGACGATGGACGCCTGGGCGAAGTTCCCGGACATGCCCGAACGCTACGCCCGTTACGTACAGGCCCGCATTGCCAACGACCGCGAGCTGATCGGCTGGTACGGCACGAGCGCGGCGGCTGATACCGATCTTGAAACCAACACGCTGTTGCAGGACGTCAACATCGGCTGGTTGCAGTACGTCCGGACGAACCGCCCGGAAGCCATCCTCGCCGAGGGCGCGGCCAGCGGGGAAATCCGTATCGGCCCGGAAGCCGGGGCGGACTACGCCAACCTTGACGTGGCGGTCAACGACCTTGTCCTCGGCATCCCCGAGTATATGCGTTCCGGCCTCGTCGCGCTCATCGGCGCGGAGCTGATCGCCCGCGAAAAGTCCGCGCTCTATGCGGCCATGTCCGGCACGCCCACGGAAAAGGCGGCGCTCAACGGCAGCCTGACCACGTTCGGCGGCCTCACCTGGGAAACGCCCTCGAACTTCCCGGCCCGCGGCCTTGTGGTGACGAGCTACGACAACCTTTCGATCTACATGCAGGACGGGAGCTGGCGCCGGAACATCAAAGACGCCCCGGAAAAGGACAGGGTGGAAGACTACAACAGCCGCAACGAGGGCTATGTGGTCGAAACGCCGGAAAAGTTCGCGGCCCTTGAGTTCGGGAACGTCGTTTTCTACGGCGAGAAGACCTGGAAGGCCGCGGCATGAGCCTGATGCTTTCTTACCAGAAGGCGATCCGGGCTGCGCGGGCGGTGGGGCGGGAGGTGGAACTTTCCGCCGTTCCCTCCCCCGCCGCGGGCAAGTCGCTCCTCGCGGAACGCCAGCGGGACGCGCTGGTCGCTTCCGGGCTTGCCGAGGATCTGGAAGCCCTGCACGGCGTCGTGTCCATCGACCGGAAGATCGCCATCAAGCGGGACACCCTGATCCCGAAGTACGCCGGATATGTGGCGCGGCTCCGGGAAGAGGGGCGGCCCCATGAGCTGGTCGGCTACTTCCTCGTCTGGCTGTTCGACTGCGGGCTCATCGAGCGGGCCCTTGATCTTGCGGGTTGGTGCGCCGAGCACGGGCAGGGGCTTCCCGAACGCTTCAAGGCATCGCTTCCCGCGTTCGTCGCCCGGCAGATCCTCGACTGGTCGCAGCAAACGTTCGACGAGGGCGCGAGCCCCGAGCCGTTCTTTTCGCAAGTCTATGCCCGCCTGTTCGATCCCGATCCGGCGCTGGCGTGGGACGTCCACGACGATGTGGCCGCCCAATTCCTCCGGCTGCGCGGGCTCATGCTCGAACGGGCCGGGGACGTCCCCGGGGCCGTTGCCGAACTGGAAAAGGCCCTTGCCAAGGGCGCGAAAGTCAAAACCGCGCTGGACAAGCTGAAAAAGAAGTCCGGCGCGTAAGTCCACCACCCCCCGCCCCCGCCTTTCCCGGGCTTTCAGGCCGTGGCCTCGCCACGCTCAGGGAAAAGGCCGGGGGCCATAAGGATCGCCATGTCGTTCAATGCCATGACCACACAGGAAAAGCCGGATCGCGTCATCGCCAATGACGGCTTTTTCCCGGAACTGTCCTTGCGCACGTTCCTTGACCTCTACCGTTTGCCCGGCGAATACGCCGCGGATCTGGTGGCCGATCACCTTTCGCTGGCCGTGGTCTGGGCAAACCGCCAGCTTGAGGCGTGGAAAGCGGAGCGGAAGGGGGAGGGCTGCTCAACCCTTGGCGACGTGCCGCTGCACGGCGTCCCCGGGGCGTCGCTCGTCGTCTATCAGCGGGCCGTTTTTTGCCAGGCCAAGGGGATGCTGCTGGCGCAGTTCCGCACGGTCGAGCGCCGGGAGGCGGCCAACAACGACGCCAAGGAAGGCCGCGAGACGGCGGACGTCTTTTTCGCCTTTGCCCACGATGCGCTTGCCGATCTGCTCGGCGCCGGCCGCGTGGACATCACGTTGATTTGAGGAGGGGAGGACATGCGGAAGCTTCAGGCCCTTGTCCGGCATATCCTGACTGAGACCGGGATTTCCCGCGAGAACGTAGCCGCGTTCCTTGATCAGGGCGCGGTCATGCTCACCGGGCGGAACCTCGGGCACGGCGTTGAGGTGTGCGTCCTCAAATATGACGGCGTGATCGACATCGAGCGCTCGGACTATGACGGGATCGCGTTGCTGGCGCTGGTGTCGGGCTGGCTCCAGAGCCACGACCCCGACCGGGACGGCCTCGAAGATCCGGAGGTGAACGCCGCGGTCAATGACCTTTCCACAACGGACGTCCAGATCGCGGTGGAATTTCAGGAGCGGATCGAAATCATCCCGGATGACGCCGGGCCGATCTCGTTCGCCGGGAAGCGCTGGCGCGTGGCTCCTGTCCCGGTCGACGTGGCCGAGCGCGTGGACGGCATGAGCGGGGGCATCCGGTGAAGCTGGATGTTGAGATCCGGGGCGTTGAAACCCTGTGCCGGCAGCTTGAGGCACTGACATCCGATTCTCAGGATCGCCGGGCGTTAGCCCGCAGAATGGGGCGGAAGGCTCTTACGCTGGCCCGCCGCCGGGTCAGGAAGCAGAAGAATCTCGACGGAACCCCTTTTGCGCCGCGCAAGGACAAGCGCAACAAGCGCAAGCTGTTGGAATGGATTTACAGCCGTGGCGTCGTGTATGGCCGGGACGACGGAGCAAAGGTGACGTTCCGGGGCAAGGCCGCGGAGTTCGCCTTTCAGCAACAGTTCGGAGTGGGGCGCGACTGGACGCCGGGGGAAATCCGAAAAGCCCGGGGGACGCCTGACTATCAAAAATCGGCAAGCCGGGGGCAAGCGCAGGAATTGCTCCGGCTCGGCTACAGGGCCGGAAGCAAAAAAACGGGGTGGCGCATCGTTTCCGTGCCGTGGATTGAAAAGAACATGACGTTCGGGACGGCTGGCAGCTTGATCGCTCTGCTGGCGAAAAAGCCCCCGGCGGCAAGCTGGCGGGATTCGCCGCCCGCCCGCGTCGCGCTCGGCGTGACGGATAAGGAAGCGGAAAAGCTGCTGGAACAGGTGGCGAAAGAATCACTCAAGCGTTTGCAAGCAAAGGGGACTCTATGAGCATCGGCAAAGTGCAGATCAACAATCTCAATCTCTCGCAGGGAGAGATCACGGCGGTGGAAAACCACCTGCTGTTTGTCGGATCGGGGAAGGGCGACAAGGTAGGGAAGCTCCTCACGGTGAACACGGACAGCGACCTGTCCGGCGTCCTTGCCGGGGCTGACGGCTTGCTGGCTCAGGTGACGGCGGCCCGGGACAACGGGGGCCAGAACTGGTCGGCGTCCGTCATGCTGTACGACGCCGAGGGCGGCGGGATCGCCTCGTGGTCCGCCGCCGTGGACGAGGCTATGGAGCTGGCCAAGGTCGAGGGCGTCGTTCTGACGGAGCCCCTTTCCGCCGTTTCCGACATTGAAGCCATGCAAGCCAAGAGCGAGCGGATCATGGCCAAATACATGCGGCCCGTGTGGTTCGCCGGGCGTGCCCCGGCGTTCGACGCCGATTCCCAGAGTTGGGAGGAGTACGCCACGGCGATCAAGCCTCTGACCGCGGATGTGGCCGCGGACGCCTGCCTCGTCACGCCGACGATCTGGGGGACGGAGCTCGGGACGCTCATGGGCCGCCTGTGCAATGCCGCCGTGACCGTTGCGGATTCCCCGATGCGCGTTGCAACCGGGGCTCTTGTCGGCGCGTGGACGGAACGCCCGGTCGACAAGTCCGGGCGGCGGCTCGACATGAGCGTTCTTGAAGGCCTCGACAAGGCGCGGTTTTCAGTTCCTCAGTGGTACCCCGACTATGAGGGCATGTATTGGGCGGACGGCAACGTGCTGGACGTGAACGGCGGGGATTTTCAGGTCATCGAAAACGTGCGTGTGATCATGAAGGCCATGAGGCGCGTCTATCCGCTGGCCGTGGCCCGCATCGCGGATCGCCGCTTCAATTCCACGCCCGCCAGCATCGCGCAGAACAAGACGTATTTCATGCGGCCCCTGCGGGAAATGTCCCGCTCCGTGACCATCCTCGGGCAGACCTTCCCCGGCGAGATTTACCCGCCCGAAGACGGCGACATAACGGTGAGCTGGCCCTCCCGTACCAGCGTCGAGCTGTATATGGCGGTCCGGCCCTACAACTGCCCGAAAAAGATCACCTGCAATCTTTTCCTCGATCTCAACAACTACGCGGCATAGGTGAACCATGCAGAGACTCAGCGGCAAAAGTTTCGACGTCACGCTCGGCGACCTCAAGCTCCACATTGAGAAAGCCTCCCTCGACATCGAAGACGGATCGGAAGTGGCCAAGACGGGCGGCGTCCCCAACGGATGGGTCGACGGCGAGGTTTCCGCCAGCGGCGAGATCGAGCTGGACGGCGAGAACGTGAAGATCCTTTCGGAGGCTGCGCGCAACGCGGGCTCCTTCCGCGGCCTCCCGGAGTTCGACCTTCTGTTCTACGGCTCCACCGGGGACGGCGCGGAGATGAAGGTGGAGGCGTTCGGCTGCAAGCTGAAAGTCTCGAAGCTCCTCGACGTCGACGGCAAGGGCGGGGAAAAGCATATCACCACCATCCCCTACATCGTGACGAGCCCGGACTTTGTGCGCATCAACGGAACCCCCTACCTCAAGCCCGAAGAAACGGAGGAACTGTAATGGAACAGGACATGCTGACCACAAGCGAGCCCTTTGATCCGGTTATGGCCGTCTATGACGGAGCCCTTGCGATTAAAGATGTGGCCGCGGGGCTTGAAGGGGATCGGCCTGGTGCCGCGGCCGCGCTGCGCATGATTGCCTGGCACCTGAAAACGGCGGCGGAACTGTTTGACGATGAAGCGTCGGACAGGGACCGCGAATCCCCGCAGGGCGGCCCCTCGCCGTCTCCGGACGGAACGCAGGCGCATACCCATGCGATCCCCACGCTTTCCCTTTCTGAGATGCCCCCGCATACCCATGCCATACATTCGCCTTCATTCGGGGCGGCTCAGGGGAGGAACGCCAATGGCTGATTTCTCCACGGCGCACGCTCCGGTGGCGGTATGGGAAGGCGGCTACGGCAACCATCCGGCTGATCGCGGCGGGGAAACCCTGTGCGGCATCGCCCGCGGGTGCCACCCCGATCTCGCGCTCTGGAAGCTGGTTGACGCCGAAAAGGATCACCCCTCGTTCCGCCAGGGCAGCGCCGCCTTTACCCGGCACCTGCGCCAGATCCCCGGACTTCTTGAGCAGGTGACGGCGTTTTACCGCGGTCTGTTCCATTCGCTAGGTCTGGACTCGGAGGACATGCCGCAAGAGCTGGCGAACGAAATCTATGAGCAGGTCGTCAACCTGGGGCAGGGCGGGCACACGCGCTACCTGCAACGGATCTGCAACGCCTTTAACTACAACCGGAAGACGGGGACGCGCCTGTTCCATGACCTGAAAGAGGACGGCGCGCTCGGGACGCTCACCCGCGCCGCCCTGCGCGTACTCATCGAAAAGCGCACCACGCAGGCCGTGCTGATCCACGCCCTGAACGGGGCGCAGGCCATGCACTACATCAACCTTGCGGCCGGAAACGAGACGCAGCGCTGCTTCCTCGACGGCTGGCTTACCCGAACCTATGACCCGGAGGCTGTTTGATGGAAACCCAATTTTTCAACGCGCTTGCCCAGTTTGTGGGTGAAAACTGGGCGGGGTTTATCGTAGCGGCCTGCATCGCCGTGTGTGCTCTGGCGCAGACGCTCATGGCCCCGCCGACTGAATCCAGTTCCGCCATCTACAAGATCATCTACGCCGTGACCGCAAAATTCGGCGGGAACTTCGGGAAGGCCAGGAACGCCGTTCCCGGCAATACGGGGAAATGATGTGGCCGGGGCTGAACTGCTCGCCGCGCTGCTCAGGTGGGCGGCATGGCTGCGGGAAGGTCTGGCCGTGGTTCGCCGCCGTCTTTTCCGTGCTCGTGTTGCTGACGATCCTGTCGGCGTGCTCATCGGGCAGCTTGGGGGAAAGGGCGGCGCGTCCCGTCCTGCCGAGCCTGACCCGGGCGACGGTGAACGGCGTTCCCGGCGTGTGGATGGATGAGCGGGACGCGGGGACGCTGGCGCTGTGGATCGAAGAGGTGAGCCCGTGAGGTTGGAACAACTGCTCGAGGTGTTCGGCTCCTATGTCTGGCCTCTGCTGGTGGGGGCGTTCCTCTACCTGCACCGGATGGGCAGGCGCAACGAGCGCGAACTGTCCGATCTCAGGGTGTACGTGGCCAAGAACTACAACAACAAGGAAGAGCTGAAAAACTTGTTCAACAACCTGCAGCAACACTTCGATACGCGGATTGAAGACGTCAAACAGCTCATCATCAAAAAGGGGCAGTAATGCAGAAAACGATCAGGCTCTCCATCAATGGAACCGACCTTGCTTTCGACGTGACCACGGAACTGTACAACAAGTACGTCAACGAAATGATGCCCAACAACAAGGTGGCCCCGGCCCATAACTTCGCCATGCGGTGCGTGGCGGACGGCTCGCGGGAAGACCTGAAAAGCCTTCTGGAGCTTCCCGGCGCGGCCATCCAGATCGCGGGGGCGTTGGTCGACGAGTTCATGCCGGATCTGTCCATCGAATTGGGAAAGTAGCGGAGCGGGCGGAAAAGCTGCGGGAGAACGGCCTGGGCATGTGCCTTGCGCTTTCCCACAAGTGGTTTCCGTCCCGCGCCGTTGATCTGGACAGCATGGCCGAGGCCGTTTTTCTGGAAACGGACTATTGGGAAAAGATGCAGATCGCCGTGGCGAACGGCATAGCGAAAGCCTTTAGGGGGGCGTAGTGGCTACCAAGCTCGAAAAGCTCATGTTCCGGATTGGCGTCAAGGATGACGCTTCCGGTCCCGTAGGCAAGCTCCAGAAGGCGCTGCGCTCGACCTCCCGCATGTCGAAACAGGCATGGGGTCAGCTCGCGGGCGGGGCCATGACCGCGGCGGGGGCGGGGCTTGCGCTGGAAGGCATGGTCTCCCCGGCGCTCGACCTGAACCGCGCCCTTGCCGACGTGTCGTCTTTGGATGTGGACGCAAAGGGGCTCAAGCTGCTGGACGCCACGGCCAAGCAGTATGCTATGAGCTACGGCGGGACGGCGGCGGAGTTCGTCGCCTCTTCCTACGCGATCCAGTCGGGCATCGCGGGGCTGGACGCCTCACAGCTTGCGGACTTTACCCGCGCCTCAAACGTGCTGGCCAAGGCCACGAAAGCGGACGCGGCCACCATGACCAACTACGCCGGGACTATGTACGGCATTTTCAAGCAACAGGCCGACGCGCAGGGCAAGTCCTCGTGGATTGAGGACGTGGCCGGGAAGTCCGCCTACGCCATCCAGATTTTCAAGACCAGCGGCACGGAAATGTCGGCGGCGTTCACGGCGCTTGGCGCCAACGCGACGAGCTCGGGGAGCAAGCTTGAGGAGCAGATGGCCATCCTCGGCAAGCTGCAAGCCACCATGAGCGGCTCGGAGGCCGGGACGAAGTACAAGGCGTTCCTTGCGGGCGTGGGGCAAGCCCAGAAGGAGCTCGGGCTGAAGTTCACTGACGGGCAGGGCCGGATGCTTCCCGTTTTGCAGATCCTCGACAAGCTCAAGAAGAAATACGGGGCGCTCGACGTCCTCGCCGACTCCGACCTCATCAAGAAGGCGTTCGGATCGGATGAGGCCGTATCCATGCTTAAGCTGCTCATTCAGGACACGGGCGGGCTGGCCGACAACATCAAGGCGCTGGAAGACATCAAGGGCATGGGGAAGGCGGAGGCAATGGCCCGGAAGATGGTCGACCCCTTCCACAAGCTGAACGCCGCGCTCAACACGGTGTCGGCGGCATGGTGGCAGAAGCTCCTCCCGCCCGTGAACGATGCGGTCGAGGCCTTCAACCGCTTCATGGGCAAGGTGCTGTGGTTCATCGACACCTTCCCGAACATCACGCGTCAGCTTGGGTACGCGGTGCTGGCCTTTTCCGGGCTGGCTATCGTCGGCGGGGCGTGGAATGTCGTCATGGGGCTTTCCAAGCTCGGCATCCTCGGGCTGTTCAATCCGATCAAGAAACTTGTGAACCTGTTCAAAAAGACAGGCGGCATCATCCTCAAGCTGAAAGGCCCGCTCATGGCCATTGGCGGGTGGGCGAAAGGGGGCTTGGGTACACTCCTGAACCTGTTCGGGAAGCTGTTCGGCCCCGCCGGGCGGCTTGCATTCCTGTTTGCGCAGCTCCGGCTCCGCCTTTCCCTGGTTGCCAGCCTGATCATGCAAAAAGGGGCGGTTGCCTTTACCAGGCTCGGCTCGCTGTTGCTCACGGTAGCGCGGGGCTTTTGGGCAATGTCCGCCGCTCTGCTGGCGAACCCCGTTTTCTGGATCGTCGCTGGGGTGATCGTCCTCATCGCGGCCGTGGCCGGGCTGATCATCTATTGGGATGAGCTGAAAGCGGCCTTCGGCGATACGTGGTGGGGGCAAGCGATCATCCAGATCGTACAGGACATTTGCAACTGGTGGGATCGCCTGACGAAAGCCTTTTCGAGCGGGAGCTGGTCCGGCGTCTTTATCGAACTCATCAACGCCGTGACCGCGCCGTTGCGGAAGTTCCTGGAGCTGGTCGGGTGGGCGTTGGAAAAAGTCGGGCTCATTGATTCGGATTCCAGTTTTTACGCCATGACCAAGCCGTTGGACGAGAAGACGTTCGAGACGGTGGGCAAGCTCGCCGGAGGGACGGACTACCTGTCCGGGATGCCGGGAACCTATGTCCCGGTCGGCGCGGGATACGCTGCGGCCGTACATCCGGAGGCCACGCCGCCCGGCGGCTCGTTGTTCCGGTTTCAGACACCGGATTACACGGCGGGGATGCCCGGGACATACGCTTCAACCGTGGGACAAGCCTCTCCGGAGAGGGCGGGCATCCCGGCATTGAACGCGCCGCGCACGCTGGACGTGCCGCGTGGGGGGCTCATGAGTACCGTTACCAGCGCCACGACGAACAACACGCAGAACAAGAACCGCTCCATTACCATTGGGACGGCCAACTTTACCTTAACGGACGGAAAGACCGTCGAGGACATCGCCGAAGAGTTCGGCCTTGCAATGCCATGAGCGCAAAATACATCGACCTCTTGATCAGCAATGACGACCTGACCCCGGACGCCGGGGGCATCCCCGAGAAGATAGCGGACCGGGCGTCCATCGCTCAGGACTTGGTACATATGATCCGTGAGTCCGGGCTGTTGACGGAAATGCTGGCGAACCGCGACGCGGGAGCGCGGCGGCTCAACATGATCAAGGTCACGCTGGCCGTGGATGACGACGAGCGGATTGTTCCCGGCACGGCGGAAATCACCGAGACGAGCCTCGGGACATACCTTTTGACGGCGGAAACGGTCGACTACGGCCCGCTGTCCATGACTTTGGAGGCGTAGGTATGGCGGAGAAACCCGATCAGCTTTTCGAGACGATGCTGAAGGAAGCGGGCGTACCGACCACGGAAACCGCCATGAAAGCGGAGTGGGACGCCATCAACGCGGCGGAAGGTTCGCAGATTACGAATAACTCGGCGTGGTCCCCTTTCTGGCGGCTCATTTCCGCCATCGTGACCGCCCCGGCCTTGTGGCTGGTCCGGCTCCTCATCCGGGACGCCCTGCCCAACGTGTTCTTGAAATTCGCGTCCGGGAGCTATCTGGACGTGTACGCCTGGGGCGTCGAGCTGGAGCGGAAGCCCGCCGCCCATGCCGAGGGCGTGGTGCTCTTCACGCGGGCGTCGGCGTCCGGGAGCCTGACCATCCCCCGGGGCACGGCCGTTGAAAGCCCGGCGATCAACGGGGTGGTGCATCGCGTGCTCACCAAGGCGGACGCCGTTATTCCGGACGGGCAGCTCGGGCTTGAAGTCCCCGTCCGGGCGGAAGAGGCCGGAACCGCCGCCAACCTCGGGCCGGGCTATTATTCCGTGCTTCCCGAACCCGTGCCGGGCATCGCCTCCGTGACCAACCGCGACGCATGGCTGACGTCGCCGGGAGCCGACGAAGAGGACGACGAGTCCCTGCGGCTGCGCGCCCGCAACCAGTTTCATGCCGTGGGGCAGTACCACCATGACGCCGGATACCGAGCCGTGGTGACGGCGTTCGCGGGCATCCGGACGGACTACATCTTTTTCGAGAAGGACGGCCCGCGCGGGCCGGGGACGGCAAACGGCTACATCATGATCGATTCGGGCATCCCGCCGGACGATCTGATCCAAAGCATCAACGCCCATATCCGGGAGTCCGGCAACCACGGGCACGGTGACGACATCCTCTTTTTCCCCATGCCCGCCGTCCCCGTGGAGCTTGAGGCAACGGTCTACCCGCTGCTTTCCTGCGGCGAGGAACGCCGGGAAGCGCTCCGGACGGCGGCGGAAGACATGATCCGGGCGGCGTTCCGGGAAAATCAGGACGTGGAGGTCACGCGCACGCTTCCACAATCGCGGTTCAGTTTTTCCCGGCTTGATCGGGAACTGCACGACGCCTTGCCGGATCTGCGCTCGGTCGAGTTCAGCTTGCCGGACATCGTGTCCGAACTGTCTTTGCCCGTGCTGCGCACGCTCACCGTGCGGCTTGGCGAGGGCGTATGAGCGATTTTCCGGAGATCAAAATTCCTTTTTGGATGAACGGCCCTCACGCCCGGACGCTGGCCGGGGCGTCCCGCGTTTGGTTCGGGCGCTTGGGGGAATGGGCGGCGTTTCCGCTCAGGCAGGCCGATCCCATGACCTGCTCGGAAAGGATGCTCGATCTGATCGCATGGCAGCGCGGCGTCACGCGGGCCGCGGGCGAGGCCGAGCGGCTGTATCGGCTGCGCGTCGCCCATGCCTACGCCAACGCCCGCGACTCTGGGCAGATCGCGGGCTGGAAGCGGATTTTCAAGCGGCTGGAACTCGGGGACATCGCCTTGGAGGAACGGAAGGCGGGGCAGGATTGGGACGTCATCGGCATCATGATGGATGACGGTTCCTTTCCGAATTACCAGAACGTGCTGGAGCTCATCGTCGCCGACTACGGGCGGACGTGCCGGAGATACCATTTCATTTCCCGGATTCCGCAAAGGGTCGCGGTGCGGTTCGTCCCCTTTGATGACCATCACGCTACGATCTGCGCTAGGAGCGACGAGATTTTGAAGACGCGGGCCGAAAGCGGGATCGCCGTTTTTGACAGCACGCAAACCACACTGGAGGCTCACGCATGAGCGTCATCATGACCGCGGCCGGGGAAGCGCTCAAGGCCCGGCTGCAGGCCGAGGGCAAACCGCTGGTGATCGACACCTTTGTCTTTGCCCATATCCCCAACCTTGATCCCGCGGAACAGCTTACCCCCGGGATCACGGTTCCCACGGAACAGGTGGTGTACACCTATCCGATCCCGGATGAGTACCGGGCTTACGTGAACCCGAACCAGGTCGTGTACAGCGCCCTTTTGGGTTCGGACGTGGGCGACTGGTCCTTCAACTGGCAGGGGCTGGTCTGTTCCGAGTACGACACCCTGATCGCGGCGGCCACCTTCCCGACGCTGGAAAAGCGGAAATACTCGGGGGCGACGGGCGCCGCGGGCAACAACCTTACCCGCAATTTCCTGTTGGAGTTCTCCGGAGCAAAGGAGCTCACGGGGATCACGGTCAGCGCCGACGTGTGGCAGCTCGACTTTACGATCCGGCTGCTCGGCATGGATGAGCGGGAACGCCTCTCGAACTTCGACCTGTACGGCGCGGGGTGGTTTTCCGGGGACGGCTGGAAGCTGGCGAGGCAGGGCGGGCAGTACGCCTGCGCGCCGGGGTTCGGCTATGTCGGCGGCATACGCGCCGGGCTTGCCGAACCCATGCCCGTGGTGGCCACGTTTACGCCCGCGGACGTCTGGCTTGACGTCTGCCTGAAGCCGCAAGGCTCGGATCGCGTGGCCACGGCCGCGCCGATGGTGGTTGAGCCGGATACGGAAGTCCCGTTTTCCGCCGCCGACGAAACGGGGCTCATGCACTACCGGGCGCGGATTGCCTCAATCAACGCGCAGGGCGAAGTGATCGACCTCCGCCCGCCCGCCTTTGGCGATCCCGTCAAGAACGGCGGGACGCTCACGGGCTTGACCGCGCCGAGCGGGGAGCTCGTCTCCCATGCGGGCACACGGGCGGCGGCTATCCCCGCAAACACGGATTGGGCCGTGCCCCGGTATGAGGTCGGCTCGAAAAAGCTGCAGGTATTCCTCGCTGGCGTTCCCTGCTTTCCGGGGGACGATCCGGAAAAGGATCAGTTCCGGGAAGTCGGGCAGCCCGGCAGCATGTCGACGGCCATCCAGTGGCACGACGAAATCCCGACAGACTACGACATACACGTGAGGGTGAAATAATGGGGTTCCCCGGTATCCTGCAAAAGCTGTTTTCCGGTGGAGGCAAGGGCGGAAAGCTCAGGCCGGAAATCGTCCCGGACATCGAGCCGCGGGGCGTCGTCAAAATGTGGTACGGCGAGGCCTCCGCCGTGCCGGAAGGTTGGGCGATCTGCGACGGCACGCAGGGCACCCCCGATCTGCGTGACAGCTTCATCATCGGCGCGGGCGGGAAGTATGCGCTGGACGCCAGGGGCGGGGCTGCATCGGCAACGCCGGACGTGAGCACGGGGACGGCCAAGACGGGGATCAGGCTTGCCGATGCCGCGCCGGGAGGCACGGCGGGGAACTC
>QWCY01001322.1_pt1 | contig 36531 bp, 29 predicted proteins | sample 1972631 | NCBI WGS metagenome assembly QWCY01 (sample SAMN09866696, study PRJNA288562) | Human gut metagenome isolate pre1_stool, whole genome shotgun sequencing... | isolation source: gut | host: Homo sapiens | place: USA: California
AGTCCGCTCATTGTCTGCGGCTTGTCGGACACACTCCGTGAGTGTCCAAACGTGGCCAAGACACGGAATGGGATGCCAGCCACGGCATGGAAGAAATACGTGAATTTTGCTTCAAAGAATTTCCCGCCATCTGTTTATTCTGGAACTTTTTTGTTCTCTGGTCTTCTAATAATATTACTTATCACCCCAAAGAGGTCTATGCTTATTGCGGCAATTCCAGATTCCGATAGCGTTCCATTTATTAAATCTACCTTTGATTTGCCGGTTCCATATTGACAGAGCGCCCTTTGATCTTAGTGTTCTTCATTCCCTCGAGGACTTCTCTGCCATACTCTCTCGGCACTTCCACGAAGGTATACTTGTCATACATATCGATCGCGCCGACCAGCTTGCCTGGCATGCCGGACTCCCCGGCGATCGCCCCGAGAATGTCTCCCGGCTTGACGCGGTCTTTTTTACCGATGTTGATGAAGAGACGCACCATCCCTTCCTCCGCGCCGGTATTGTCGAAGTCGTAGTCAGCGTCGCTGCCGTTGTCGAGATTGACCTGACCGAGTGCCTGCTTCAAAAATGCCGCTGCAATATCCATTGCGGTGTAATCCGAAGCATTCACCTGGCGCTCGATCATGTCGATCATGTCCGACAGGTTCTCCTCGTCGATGATCCTGCCGATCTCCTCCATGACCTTCTCTGCCTTGATCTGTGCCACGTCATCCGTTGACGGAATCGGCATCGCCACGATCTTGGTCTTGCAGTAGCGCATGATATCCTTCAGCTTGTAGACTTCTTTGCCCTTCACGAAGGTAAAAGCGCGTCCGGTCCGACCTGCACGTCCCGTTCTGCCGATCCGGTGCACATAGTATTCGTCATCCTGCGGAATGTCGTAGTTGAAAACGGCCTCCACATCATCGACGTCGATTCCGCGCGCCGCCACATCGGTCGCAATGAGGATCTCGGTCTTGCCGCTGCGGAATCCTTTCATCACGCGGTCACGCTGCGACTGCTTCATATCTCCGTGCAGTCCCTCTGCAAAATAGCCGCGTCCCTTTAATTCTTCCGCAAGTTCGTCCACCATCCGCTTGGTATTGCAGAATACCAGCGAGAGCTTCGGATTGTAGTAATCGAGAAGCCGCGTTAAGACTTCTACCTTGTCGCTGCGCTTGACATCGTAGTAATACTGCTCAATGCTCGGAACCGTCAGCTCTTTTTTTACCACCTTGATGTTGACCGCATCGTGCTGATATTTCCTGGTGATATCGAGAATCGGCTTCGGCATCGTCGCGGAGAAAAGGATCGTCTGACGTCCCTCCGCCGGAATATACTCAAGAATCGTCTCGATGTCATCGCGGAAGCCCATGTTCAGCATCTCGTCCGCCTCATCGAGTACCACCGTGTGGATCGCATCACAGCGGATCGTCTTGCGGCGCAGATGATCCATCACGCGTCCCGGCGTTCCGACGATAATCTGCGCACCGCCCTTTAACGCCTTGATCTGGCGTCCGATCTCCTGCCCGCCATACACCGGAAGCACCTTGACCCCGTGCATATACTTGGCAAGTTTGCGGATCTCGTCCGCCACCTGGATGGCAAGCTCTCTGGTCGGAGAGAGAATGATTACCTGCGTCTTTCTGCTGTTCGGGTCTACCTTGTGAAGAACCGGAATACCAAAGGATGCCGTCTTACCGGTACCTGTCTGTGCCTGTCCGATCACATCCACGCCCGACATCACAACCGGAATCGCCTGGCTCTGAATCGGCGTTGCCTCCTCAAATCCCATATCCGCAATCGCTCTTAACACCTGAGGATATAAATCTAACTCATCAAATCTAACTGTTTCCATCTTTTTCCTTTCTGTCACGCCAGAGCCAATTCTCTGACGCATGCCCAGCACCGGCAGAAAGTGCCCACCTCTGCCGACTGCGCAGTATTTTGAATCATAGCACGGCATCTCTCTTTTGTCAAGAAATGCGCAAATCTCCGGACTTCTGTCTATGTAACCCAAATCCGCTCGCGGCTTTGGGCAATACTCCTATGAAAAGCAATCGACAGATGCGTACTTTACTTGATCTGTACTTTTTCATACTGCTGCGCTTCGGTAAAAGTAAAAGGCTCGATTGCGGATTTTCCGTTACAGTATATTCTATGCCGGAATCTATAAAAGTTTCCTCTCTTCTCCGTATCTCGCCTCTTTTGCATCCAGATGTCCGAGCGAAATATTGTTGCGGCTGCGCTTTTTCACCTCGTAGAGCATCATATCCGCCGCATGCAGGAAATCCCAGCTCCGGCTTCCCTCCGGAGCCACGTCAAAACAGATTCCCTGCGAGATTGTGACAACCGGAAGCGCCTTCGAGCACACATGCTCGATCCGCCTGTCAAGAACACGCTCCCGCAGACTGTCCGCCATGGAAAAAACCTCGTCCTCCGTCTTGTACTCGTAAATAATGATAAACTCATCCCCGCCGTACCGCGCGCAGAAGGTGTCGCGGCTCTGCATTTTCCGCAGCTCATCCGCAATCGCCACGATGCAGGCATCTCCCGCCTGATGGCCGTAGTTATCATTGTATTCCTTGAAGTAGTCGATGTCGAGAATCTCTACCGCAAATGCTCTATGGTCATCCCGCGTCCGCTCAAACGCACGCTCCAGATAATCATTCAACCGGAACCGGTTCGCCAGCCGCGTCAGCGGATCCGTCTCGGACTTCTCCAGCAGACGCTCATTCGCTTTCTCCATCTCCCGCCGCTTCTCATTCGCATGTTCTAATGATCTGCGCACGGAGAGCATGTTGGCAATCATATAATGGTTCTCCCGATCCAGCGCCTCGGTCAGCTCATAGAACCGGCCCGCCTCCTCAAGATAAGCCGCCTCGTCCTGTTTCCTGCGATAGCAGAGGATTTTTAAGGAAACTATTTTCCGCTGCAGATTCGCAATATTGGCGTTTTTCGTCAATTTTTCCAATACCGCCACGATGTCCCAGAAGACGTCTTCCTTATCGATCTCCAGCAACAGTCTGCACAGCCCGTACACGTCATCAAAGATATCCATAACCGCCATGTCCATATCCACAAGTCCGCGGATCTGCTCAATACATTCCTCACGGAGTGTGATTCTTCCCACGTGGTGATAATATTCCGCCTTAAAAATCAGCGCCGAGAGCCGCTCGATCTTCTGCATGTGCTCCCAGCAGACCTGATCCAGATAATCCATCTGTGCCTGCACGCGTTCATTCTGTTCCCGCTGCATAAAGCACCGCCCCAGACAGACCGCTACACAGCTCATCAGCCCGTAATAATTCGGGGTCTCCGGATATGCCTTGATATCGGAGGAGACTTTTTCAAAATATCTCTGCGCCTCATTCCACTGTTCGTTGCCCAGATAGAGGGTTCCGAGATTCAGGTTGATGACGTTTTCTTCGTTCGCCAGCTTATATTTTTTACAATAACCGAGTCCGGTCAGATAGTAATCCAGCGCAATCGGCGTATTTCCACGGTTCAAAAAGGCAATCGCAAGGATATTATAAGCCCTGGCAACCATGTCCCACTGCTCCGCCTGATCCAGATAGGTGATGGCTCTGGTAATGGTCTTAAGAAGCTGCTCGCCCTCATTGAGCACATAGTAGGTCTCGCCCGCATAATAGTAGGCAAACCCCAGAAGCTTTGGATCCCCCGTCTGTTTTGCATATTGTTCGATATCTGCACAGTATTTCAATGTTTTCTCGGCATCGGCGCCGCGGTTCTGCATCACTCCGTCCACCCACGCCATCACAGCTTTACTGTATTCCTTGAATTCCATGTACCGATTCCTCCCTTATCTCTTGTTTCATTATAATGAAGAAATCCAACATATTCAAGAACCGGTGTCTTCCTTTTACAAACTAGCTCTGAAAAAATGCTACCGGATCGACAGGCTGTCCGTCTTTTTGCAGCGCAAAATACAGATTGCTGCCCTCCATCGAATAATATTTCGTCGGCTCTGCCACGTAGCCCAGCACATGGCCGGATTCCACATAATCACCCACCGCAAAGTTCGGCTCCTTTAACTGTCCGTAGATCGCGCGGTAGCCGTCTCCCAGGTCAACCGTCATCGTACAGCCGGTCTCCTCGTTGTTGGAGAGACCGATGACTTTTCCCTTTGCGACGGAATATACCTTATTGTTGACCTCTCCCGCGATAATCACCGCCGGATTGTATTTGTACTGGTCCAGCGTCGCAAAGTATATGGTAGAATCCATGCTGTAATTTAAGATCACATTTCCCTCCATCGGCCAGAGCATGCCGTCCTCCGGATCAAAATGAAGGGCATTGACCCCTGCGCCCGTCTCTGCGGTCTCATTCTCCGCTTCTTTTTCCACCTGCGCCACTTCCGTACTCTCTGTCGTCTCTGCCGCTTTCTGCTCCAGCTTTTCCGTCTCCGCGGTCTGCTCCGGCGGAATGAGTGCGGATGCCTGTGCTGTCTGTTCCGTACTTTCCGTCGCAGCGACAAGTCCGGCTTCCTCCGGTGTGTTTTCCTGTGCCAGTTCTTCCTCCAGCTGTTCGCGCTGCTGTTGTTCATGATCGCTGTAAATTACCGTGGTCGCAACTGCTGCCGCAATCACAATCGCCCCCGCAATCACATATTGTTTACGCCCGAGGAATGCCCAAAATCTGCTTTTTCTCATTTTTTTCACCATCCATATTATTTATTTTTATTCCTATTGTTCCCCCTGCACGGATGGTTTATGCAGAGCGCCGCCTATTTTATCTGATCCGCTGTCACAAGCGTTGTTCCCGGAAAAAAATATTGTAAAATCTCCTCGTAAGAGGTTCCTTCCTGCGCCATCGCGCGCGCCTCATTCTGGCTCAGGCCGTACCCGTGTCCCAGTCCCCTTGTCACGATCCGCACATTTTCCCCCATCTGCGTGATCGTAAAACACGCGGAATTCCAGCCCATCGCCTCACGGAACGCTTCCCCGGTGCAGACATACTCCCCCAGCATGACCTGCTGTACATAACCCGCCGCATCCCGCTCTGTAACCTGGATCTCAGACACCGCGGACACGTCTGCCTCCGCAAAATGCTCCCCGCACCGCTTTAAAATGTCCGTTTCCTCACAATAAATGACCGAGAGCGTGCCCTCCGCCGTCAGATCCGCCGGGCACTCCACCGCGGGAAGATATGGCACCGCCGCTTCCGCCGACCGGCTCATATCTCTCGTACTTCCTGCACTGATCGCATGATATGCAGCATACGCATAGCCACCGTTCCAGGAGAGCACCTGCCCACTCGTCTCCTCCACGCACGTCTCAAGCCGTTCCATGGTCTTTTCATATGTTTCCCCCAGCGCCTGCCTTAATTCTTCCTCCGAAAAAGCAGCCGGCTGTTCCTCCCCTCTCGCCGCGGCATCATACAGTGTTGTCCGCGCAATCACGCACTGCGCCATAAGCGCCGCATCCTCCGCGTCCGCACGGATCTCCTTCGCCAGAATAAAAGGCAGCTGTTCTTCCAGTTCCTCCCCGCCCTCTCTTTCTGCCGTCTCCGTTATCGCGTCGTACGTGCCGTATATCACTTCCTCCAGCCGCATACGCTGACATATTATCGTGATAAAAAGCGGCAATAATATGCCGATCAGCGCAAATGTAAGCATTCTATCAATATAGTATTTCCATTTTTTCCGCATAAAAAAATCTCCCTGTCCATTATTATATGAACCAAGGAGATCTTCCATTCCCACAAAGCCGCGGCACTAGTTCAGACTCTGCATAATCCCGAATGTCAGTGAAAAAACTTTATAAAACGAATAGAAAAAATATGCCACGGTCACTCCGCTGTAAACGATGGTGTAAATGATCGGAAACGTCATTTTTCTCTTGAGCACATGTGCTCTCCAGACGTAATAGCCCGGTCTTAAGAAAATCGCAAACAGCACCAGACCGGTGATCTTGTATTTCTGATTGCTGATTTTTACAATATCCAGAATCAACAGCACAAGCATCGCCACAAACAGCAGATTGGAAAACATGGAAAGCATCTGCACCGGGCTGCCAAGACTCACGGATCCGTCGAGATAAGCGTCTATTCCTTCCCCCGCCATCGCGTTCCATGTCACACCAAATACCACAAAATTGATGATAATCTGCGCCATAAAGATCAGCAGGAGAATATTGCACAGAACATCGGATACCGGACCGTGCTGCTCCTGCGGGTAGGGATTCCCCTGCCAGTTTCCATAATTCGGCTGCTGATACGGGTTCTGGCCGTTTCCGTAATTCGGCTGCTGATATGTGTTCTGACCGTTTCCGTAATTCGGCTGCTGATATGCGTTCTGACCATTTCCGTAATTCGGCTGCTGATATGCGTTCTGACCATTTCCGTAATTCGGCTGCTGATATGCGTTCTGGTTATTTCCGTAATTCGGCTGCTGCGACGCGTTCTGCCGGTTCTGATACATTTTCGTATCTTCACCGTATGTTCTGGGCGCCTCGTTCCCGTTCCATCCACTCTGATTGTTCTGCTGTCCATCCATTGTCTGTTTCCCCCTGTTCTCTCTATGCCTGCTGCTTCATTCTGCGTCCGATAATATTCGAGAGCGCCGCAAACTGTTCCAATGTAAGCGCCTCTCCACGGATGGTCACCGGCACGCCAAGCTCCTCAATGCTTTCCTGAATCACTTCCTTGGAGAGATGAATCTCCGACGAATTATTCAGACCGTTCGCAAGCGTCTTGCGCCTCTGGTTAAAAGATGCCCGGATCAGCCGGAACATCAGCTTTTCATCCTCCACCTGCACCGGCACGGTCTCATGACGCGTCAGCCTTATCACCGCGCTGCCGACATTCGGCCGCGGCATAAAGCAGTTCGGCGGCACGTTTGCGATAATCTCCGGCTTTGCATAATACTGCACCGCCAGCGAGAGCGCACCGTAATCCTTCGTCCCCGGTCCGACCTGCATCCTGTCTGCGACTTCCTTCTGCACCATGATCGTAATGCTGTCAATCGGCACATGGCTCTCAAACAGCCCCATGATAATCGGCGTAGTAATATAATACGGAAGATTTGCCACCACCTTGATCGGTTTCCCGGCATTCTTCTCCTCCGCGAGCTTTACAATATCCAGCTTCAAAATGTCCTCATTGATAACCGTCACATTGTCATAAGCGCTAAGCGTGTCCGCCAGAATCGGGATCAGGTTCTGATCGATCTCCACCGCCGTCACCTCTCTGGCATTTTCACACAGATACTGGGTCATCGTGCCGATGCCCGGTCCGATCTCCAGCACAAAGTCATCCTTCGTAATGCCCGCCGCCTCAATAATGCGCTCGAGCACATGGGTATCAATGAGAAAATTCTGTCCGAACTTTTTCTGAAAATTAAAATGATACTTCTGCAGAACCGCAATCGTATTCTGCGGGATTCCTAATGTTGCCATGCTGCCAGCACCTCATCATACAGTCTGTCCAGAAACTCTGCATAGAGCGCGCGAAACGTCTCGTGAAACGTCTGCGCCACCGATGCATCTCCCTTTCCGGTAAGCTTTGACTCCTCATAGAGCGCAAACGCCGTCTCATAAAGCTCCGGATTCTTATCGTAAAAAACTTCCGTCAGTCCGTCCTCAAATGTAAACTGTGCCTCCTGCGAGAGGTTTTCCTTAAAATCTTCCCGGGAGATCAGCCCCTTCTCCTCGTAGTCCGAGAGGTAGATGTGACCGTCCGCAGACTTCACAAAATCGGTGAACGCCTCGCGCACATCCTCATATGTCACCGGCTGATAATTCTCGTTCCAGTATTTGTCAAATGTTTCCCGATCCGGGAACTGCTCAAAAATATCTGTATCCATCTTTCTCCATTCCAAAGCCCGTCCGGGGGCTTCTATCTGTACGACTCCGCTCTGGCAAAAGTCACGTCTTCGCAGTGCTCGTCCAGGAAATCATAGATTTCCCGGACTGACGGGCATTCGCCCTATCATCCGTCTAAAGTCTCCGATGCCCGCTCCGGCAAATGTCACGTCTTCGCAGTGCTCGTCCAGGAAATCATAGATTTCCCGGACTAACGGGCCTTCGCCCTATCATCCGCAACAGTCGCGAGATATAGCCTGCAAGCAGGCATATCTCGTGACTGTCACGTCTGGCACTGCTCATTGCTTACGTACATTATACCATATACCCACTGTCCAAGTGAACCATAATCTTTCTCGAACAAATATTCGATTTCATCTTGCTTTTGTCGAACATATGTGCTATTCTTTAACCGAACATTTGTTTTGCCAGGAGGTGCTTTCACATGAACATTCAGCAGAATCTCTCCCTCATGGAGAAGCTTGCCATCCTTACCGATGCCGCGAAGTACGACGTGGCATGTACCTCAAGCGGCGCCGACCGCAGGGGAGATGGCAGGCACATGGGGAATTGTCTGGCTCCCGGCGTGTGCCATGCATTTGCTGCAGACGGAAGATGCATCTCCCTGCTCAAGATCCTGTTCACCAACGAGTGTATTTTTAACTGTGCCTACTGCCAGAACAACTGCAACTCCGACGTCCCCCGCGCCTCCTTTACCCCGGATGAGATCTGTACGCTCACCATGGAATTCTACCGGCGCAATTATATCGAGGGTCTGTTCTTAAGTTCCGGCATCCTCATCAGTCCGAATTACACCATGGATCTGATTTACCAGACGCTCTACCGGCTCCGTACCGTCCATCACTTCAACGGCTACATCCACGTAAAAGCGATCCCCGGCGCTGACCCGGCACTGATTGAAAAGGCAGGATTTCTTGCGGACCGCATGAGCATCAATCTTGAGCTTCCCACGGCAAACGGGCTGAAACAGCTTGCTCCCTGCAAATCAAGACACACGATTCTCTCCCCCATGCGCCAGATCCAGAATGGCATCACGGAGAACCAGAATGAACTGATGGTCTACCGCAAAGCGCCGAAGTTTGTGCCCGCCGGGCAGAGCACACAGATGATTATCGGTGCTACCCCGGAGAACGACTATCAGATTATGCGTGTGTCCGAGGCACTCTATGAGAAGTTTCATCTGAAGCGCGTTTTCTACTCTGCGTTCATCAATGTCAACGGCGATTCGTCACTGCCGGTGCTCCCCGGCGGACCTCCGCTGCTGCGCGAGCACCGCCTGTACCAGGCAGACTGGCTGCTGCGCTATTACCGCTTTCATGTGGATGAACTTCTGTCGGAAGACCGCCCGAATTTTAATATTTATCTGGATCCCAAGTGTGACTGGGCATTGCGTCATCTCGACACATTTCCGGTCGAGATCAACCGCGCCAGTTATCAGACTCTTCTGCGCGTACCCGGAATCGGATACAAGTCCGCCCAGCGGATCGTCGCCGCCAGACGGGATACCGCGCTCACCTATGACGATCTGAAAAAGATCGGCGTTGTGCTAAAGCGCGCCCTGTATTTCATCACCTGTTCCGGCCGGATGATGTACCGCACGAAGCTCGACGAGGACTATATCTGCTCTCATCTCATGGCAGACCACACGCAAGTTCCAACGGAGCTCCGCAACAGCGGTTATCAGCAGTTGTCGCTGTTTGACACCGGGCTTGCCCTGTGAGCCCACCGCCCTGATTACACATAGAAAAGAGGTATTTTACATGTATGTATTTATCTGTGAGGACAGTCTTGAAGGTATCTTTACCGGTGTCTATGACGCCTGCGCAAGCCGGCTCGGTCACCGCAATATCCGGCTTGCCACCGGAGAACCGGAGAACTACGAGCTTTTTTCCGAATATATTCACGTGACTCCTTCCGCGGATAAGACCGGCAAGGTGATCCGCACCATCACGTCCCGTTTCGGCATGCAGTTCTATGAGTCGATCTATCAGGCAGCAATGTCCGGCGAGCCATCCTCCGGCAGGAAGATGGACAAGGCAGACGCCATCTATGAGACCATCCTCCTCGCACTCGCAAGCGGAGACGGTCAGAAAGTGCTTCTTTCCTTAGGCGAACCGTGTGTCTACCGGATTTTTGAGCTCTGCCGGGCGACCAACCGCGAAGCCTGCCATCATCTCGAATTTCTGCGCTTCTCCGAGCTTGAGAACGGCGTTCTCTTTGCCACGATCCATCCGAAGGACAACGTCCTTCCCTATCTGGCAGAGCATTTCACCGACCGTCTGCCCTCCGAGAACTTTATGATCTATGACGCCACACATCAGTCTGTCGCGGTGCACAAAGCGCTTTCCAGCTACATTCTCACAGATGCCGCAGATCTGGATCTGGAGAAAGTCAGCCGGTATTCCTCCGACGAGGAAGCCTTCCGGCAGCTCTGGCTGACCTTTTTTGATCACATTGCCATAGAATCCCGCAAAAATCCGGGCTTGCAGATGCAGTTAATCCCGAAGCGCTATTGGGCAGACACCCCGGAATATTCCCGCTTCTGCTGATTCGGGCAGACACCTACCGGACGCCGAATACACGGCAGGCATTTTCCCAGGTCGTCTGCTCCACCTCCTGCACAGAGACGCCTTTGATCTCCGCAATCCTGGCAGCCACATAAGAGAGGTTGGAGGAATCGTTGCGGGTTCCCCGGTGCGGCTCGGGCGCCATATACGGGCAGTCCGTCTCCAACAGAATGTGTTCCAGAGAGATCTGCTCCACCGTCTGCCTGAGTTTCTTTGCATTTTTAAAGGTAACCACACCGCCCACACCAATGCAGTATCCCATCTTCACGTACTCTTTTGCCTGCTCCGGCGAGTACGAGTAACAGTGAATGACACCGGGATGTTCCCGGAATCTTCCGGTCTCTTTTAAGATCCGCATGGTATCCTCCGCCGCGTCACGCGAGTGGATAATTACCGGCAGATCTGTTTCCCCTGCGAGTGTCAGCTGGCGCACGAACCATTCCCGCTGCGCTGCCTGTACTTCCGGCTCCTTGTCCCAGTAATAATCCAGACCAATCTCTCCCACCGCTACCGTCTTCGGATGTGCCGTCTGCGCTTTGAGCCAGGAATATGTCTCCTCGTTCAGCCCGTCAATATCGCTCGGATGCACACCCACGGCGGCATAGATGTAATCATACGCCTCCGCCAACGCGAGCGTCGTCCTCGTCGTCTCAATGGACGCACCGACGTTAATCACCCTCCCGATTCCCTTTTCCGGGAGCCCAGCTAATAATTGCTCTCTATCCTCATTAAATACTTCATCATCATAATGTGCATGTGTCTCAAATATCATTGTTTTCCTCATCTTCCCTGTTGCTGCATTGCCGTCTCTTTCATGTCGCTGTCTGTCGGCACAGCTTCTGTGCGATTGCTGTACCGCCGGCTCAGCCGCAGTTCTTATAATAAAAGACTGCCAGCTGTGTGCGGTCTCGTAACTTTAATTTATCCAGTATGGTGCTGATATAATTGCGCACCGTACCCTCGCTCAAATACAATTTTTCTGCAATCTCCCGGTTGCTTAAGCCTTCTGCCACCAGTTCAATAATGCCCTGCTCCTTCTCACTGATGTCGTAATCATGATAGGAAAAGCTGCCTTTTCCTGCCAGAAGCACCGGAATTTTTCCCATAATCTGTCCGCCGAATACACTCTGCCCGCCGTAGACAGCCTTGAGTGCCGGAACGATCGACTCAAAGTCCTGTTTCAGCAGATACCCCTTCGCTCCCATATTCAGTGCCTTTACAATGTATTCGTCATCGGAAAAGGTTGTCAAAAACAAAATTTTTGCCGCTTGATCTTCTTTTAAGATACATTCAGCTGCATCCAATCCGGACATTCCCTGCATGCGGATATCCATCAGCAGAATATCAGGATGCTGCTCCCGATAAAGCCGGATGGCGTCATCTCCCGCCTCTCCAAGACCCACGACCGTAATCTCCCCGTCAGCTTCCAGAATCGTTTTAGGGATACTGCCACCAGTTTATCATCATCAACCACCAGAACTCTCATTTTTCTCTCTCCCAGCCTTCATTACCGTATCTACATTTTATCCCTCTTGGGAATCGAAATAAAGATCACAAATCCCTTTTCCGTATGAATCCGGAAGGTTCCGCCCAGTGCCTGCACGCGCTCCTTCATATTAGAAAGACCAATCCCTTCCTTTCCGTCCATACGGACGACCTCTTCCTCCCACAATGGTCCGCTCTGTCCCTTTCGTCCCACCGTTCCGTTGTCCTCAACGGTCATCTGATAGAACGCCGGGTGCTCCCGCAAAATCACGGAGATCTTATCCGCATCGGAGTGTTTTGCAATATTCGACATGGCTTCTTTTACCGCTGTGATAAAGCAGTACTTTACATTGCGTGGAATCTCCGGAGACATATCGTAATCAACCGTGAGCTGATAGTGCTCCTTCATCTCACGGGTCGCCTCCGCAATGGACTGCCGCAGATCAATGGACTCATCGTGCAGATCGTGCACGCTCTCACGGATACTGTTCATCGCCTGATTTAACGTCTCCCCCACCCCGGCGAGCTGTCCGTGCAGCGGCTCCTCCTTATGAATCGTAATCAGTGCCCCCATCTGCAGAATACTTCTTGAAAGCATATGCCCCACATTATCATGAATCTCTCTTGCAATGCGGTTGCGCTCCCGCAATGTCGCAAGGTAGATCTCATAATCCTGTTTTTCCATCAGGTTCTTGTTTTTTTCCTGCAGCACCAGATTCAATTCCGTGCTGGTATCCCGAAGACGGATCATCTCCTGTTCCAGATACAGAATTCTGCCCGTTCTGCACGCCAGCAATATCGCAGCCACGATCAGCATACCGTCCGCCGCCCACAAAAAGGGCTGCCGGATAATCTGTTCCCGATAGAAAAAAGCGAGCCCCGGAACACTCAAGAACCAGAGCCGCATCTCCTTTTTTTCCGCACAGTCATACAGAAGAACCGGCACGAAAAAACAGAGTTCCGGCAGGATAAAGCAGACCGCAAACATCCCCGCAAGGCACACACAATGCCATCGTCTGTTGTCCACACAGCTGCCATATGCCGCCGCAGTCATCGCCAACAGCAACGCTATGACCGGCGCTGCAAGCCTTCCCGACTGTCCCGCCATAAGCAGACCGCCGGCAAGCAACAGTCCTTTATCCACAATCCGCTTCATTCTACCCTCTCCCTGTCCACATATGCCGCCATATTTCCGGGATATCTTCCACTTTCCCGCACACGTTATGATAACCATATCATCATTACAGGGCTGCCGCCACATCTTTTTTGAAAAATAAGAGATTTATGACATTTGTCACATCAAACATCTGACGCTGCTCACTGGTACCGCCGGGCGTCACCCGCTATACTGTAATTACCATCAAATGAGGAGGATTTGTTATGTCAGTACCTGTTGTAGAAATAGAAAATCTGGTAAAACGCTATCAGGAGCTTGTCGCCCTCGATCACTTCAATCTCACAATTGAGGAAGGTGAGATCTTCGGTCTGCTTGGACCAAACGGCTCCGGAAAGACGACAACCATCAACTGCATCCTTGCACTGCTTGCCTTTGACAAGGGAACCGTCCGGGTCTTCGGTCGGGAAATGCGGCCGGACAGCTACGATCTGAAACGTCAGATCGGCGTTGTCATGCAAAATGTCGCTGTCTTTCAGGAATTGACCGTCTATGAAAACATTGATTATTTCTGTGGTCTGTATATCCGCGACAAAGCGCTCCGGCGCCAGTATGTGGAAGATGCCATCGATTTTGTCGGTCTCAACGATTTCCGCAAATTTTATCCGAAAAAGCTTTCCGGTGGTCTGCTGCGCCGTCTGAATATCGCGTGCGGAATTGCCCACAAGCCAAAGCTCATCATTCTCGACGAGCCGACTGTGGCGGTTGACCCACAGAGCCGCAATAAAATTCTGGAGGGAATCCAGGAGTTAAACCGCAATGGCGCCACGATCATTTACACTTCCCACTATATGGAGGAGGTGGAGCAGATCTGTACCCGGATCGCAATTATGGACAAAGGCAAAAATCTTGCCATTGGAACCACGGAAGAGTTAAAACGAATGATCAAAAAGAGCGAGATCATCTCGATTGATATTCTGGATCTTCTTCCTGCGCAGATTGCAGCGATCCGTGACATAAAGCACGTCTATGAGGTGACCTTTGAACATCACTGCTTAAAAGTGCTGTGCAGCGGCGGTTCCCACAATCTGCCGCACATTCTGAACTATCTGCAGGAACAGAATGTGTCTTTCGGAAGAGTCTATTCCGAACTTCCGACCTTAAATGACGTCTTTCTGGAAATTACCGGAAAAGAACTTCGTGATTAGGAGGTACCACCATGTTTTTTCATACGATGAAATATACACTGCTTAATCTGCTGCGGGATAAAGGTCAGGTATTCTGGTGTGTCGCTTTTCCACTTCTGCTCGGAACGATGTTCCATTTTGCATTCGGCGGACTGGGAAGTGGCGAAAGTTTTTCCGCCATCCCGGTTGCAGTTGTGATGCAAGAGGAATCCTCCGAGCTGCGCTCCATGTTTGATTCCCTGTCCAAACCCGGCGAAGATCAGTTCCTTGAAGTTACCTATGCTTCCGCTGCGGATGCCAGTGAACTGCTGAAAGCAAAAGAAGTCTACGGCATCATTACCGCTGATCTGCCAACCGTTTCCGATTATAGAAATGCCGCATCCGCCAAGGATGTTTCCACGTATCCTCTATCGCTGACACTCTCCGCAGAGATGACTTCCGATCCTCTGTACCAGAGTATTTTAAGTGTGCTTGTGGATCGTTTCAACATAGAATACAGTGCCATCGCCCAGGCCGCAATGAAAGATCCCACGAAGCTTCCGGCACTGCTTGATGCGGTTTCTACGGAAGTCAGCTATATCCGGCACGAATCCCTTGGTGCCGGCTCCGTGGATGAATCCCTTACTTACTTTTTCAATCTGATTGCCATGACCTGCCTCTATGCTGCCATGATCGGCAACACGCTCGCCATCTCCAATCAGGCAAATCTGTCAGATCTGGGTGCCAGACGCAATGTCTCGCCGGTTCCCCGGCTGCTTGCCACCCTCGGTGATCTGACCGGAGCTCTGATTTTTGAGTTTTCCTCCTTGCTGATCACCATTGCCTATCTGACACTGGTTCTTAAGGTTGATTTCGGAAACCATCTCGGCGGTGTGGCGCTGACCTGCCTCTGCGGTTGTCTTGCCGGGCTGAGTCTGGGATTTCTGGTCGGTTGTATCGGGCAGTTTTCCAAAGAGACCAAGTTTGGTTTCCTGATGGCTGCAATTATGATCTGCTGCTTTTTAAGCGGTCTGATGATCGGAAACATGCGTGCACTTGTGGAAGATTTCTGCCCGCTGCTCAACCGCATCAATCCTGCAGCTCTCATCTCCGATGCGCTGTATTCACTCGTCGTGTACCCATCCTACACACGGTTTTTTACAAATATCGCAGGACTTCTGTTACTCTCGGCACTTTTCTGTCTCGGCGGTCTTGCACTGGTAAGGAGGAAAAAATATGCCAGTCTTTAAAGCATTTTTCGCAATCGCAAAAAAACGGCGAAATGCCGCATTGATCTATTTGGGCATCTATGCGGTGATTACCCTGCTGCTGTCGGCACTCTCGCAGGATTCCATCAACGAGAACTTCAAAGCCAGCCAGCGCTCTATCGCCATTACAGATGAAGACAACACGGATGCAAGCCGCGCTCTGTGCGATTACCTCGCATCCATCCACCAGGTAACAACACCGGAGCCTGGAGAGGACACCGCACTGTTAGATGCAATCTACTACCGCACGCTCAACTATGCCATGGTCATCCCGGAAGGATTTGAAGACCGGGTGCTCGCCGGCGAGACCAAAGACCTTGTCTCCTCCCTGACAATTCCGGGAAGCAGCAGCAGCCAGTACGTGGACAACCAGATTACGCAGTATGTGCAGGCACTGCAGCTCTACCTGGCGGGCGGTGACACCATTGCCGAGGCCATCGACCATACGGATCATACCATTTCCGACCTTCCCAAAGTCTCCGTCACATCTTTTCAGATGTCCGACGCCGACACCAACAGCATGGTTTTTTATTTTTTCCAGTATCTTCCGTATATCTTTCTGGCAATCCTGTTCGCCGGCATGGCTCCGATTCTGGTTACCTTAAACAGCCGCGACATGAAAGCCCGGACGGCGTGCTCCGCTCTTCCCGGAAGAACACGTACTCTTGCCATGGCATCCGGCTGTCTCCTGTACAGTCTCGGCATCTGGCTGCTCTTTCTGCTGCTTGGTCTCGTATTCTACCAGAAAGCCATGCTGCAGCCGTATGTCGGCTATGCAATCTTAAACAGCCTCGCTTTCCTGTTTTTTACGGCTGCACTCTCCCTGCTCATCTCGACGTTCTCGCCGGATGACAACGTATTAAATATGCTGGCAAATATCGTCGGTCTGTCCATGTCCTTTCTCTGCGGTGTCTTTGTCCCGCAGTCCATGCTCTCCGGTTCCGTACTTGCCGTAGGACGTTTCCTTCCCGCCTACTGGTACATCCGCGCCAACAATATGCTGGCGGGCTTCGGAAAGGAAGTCTTCGACCTGGGCTTTTACTGGAAATGCATCGGCATCCAGTTCCTCTTTGCCGCCGCCATGTTCGCCCTGACTGCTGTCGCAGCGAGACAGAGAAAGGGGCTGTCGCTTTAAGCGAACCGCCCCTTCTGAACTAATACGTAATATACGAAAAACATATGCCCTTCGGTTTCAGATGGAATTCATCTGGAAATTCGGATCAAAAAATGCTGCATTTCTAACCCGCCGGTTTTTGCATCTGCGATGATCCGTGTTTTTCCAAGTTTTGAACACTCCACGGGTGTGTCCGCAACCCGCAGACAATTTTAGGATTCTCGTGTGTCCCTTGTGGCACCAGACAACAGATGGCATAAATGCCATCTTTATGTCGAGCAAAACATAACCGCGCGAACCGAAACTCGCCGTCTTCTGCCATGACTTTAATAGCAGAAGACGGCGAGTTTCGATTCGCGCGGTTTTATATTGTCTGTGAAGCAGTGCCGCTAGGGACACTAGGGAATCCGCTCATTGTCTGCGGTTTGTCGGACACATTCCGTGGAGTGTCAAAACGTGGAAGAGACACGGAATCCGATGCAAAAATCCGGCAGGAAGAAATGCTCACATTTTTCTCCAACGAATGTTCCATCTGCATTTCCATCTGAAATCGAACGGCATGATCTTTTTCTCCTATTACTTAGCACATCAAAAGGGGCTGCCCGCTTAAAGCATCCAGCCCCTTTCGTCTGTTTCTCACACTGACACATCCACAGATGCGCCGGCAGCGGCTGGCGCTGTGTCCGATGCAGTTCCCGCTCCTGTACCTGCCGGCACGGCTCCCGCGGTCGCAGCTGCAAGAGTTCCTCCGTCGGTAAGTGACATCTCCGCTTCCACTTCCGCCTCTGCCTCCGCTTCGGTCTGATTCTGTGCCATCATCTCAAGTTCCGCCATCGACATTGCGGCATCACTGATATCCAGCGTAAATCCGCTGTCCTCACAATAAGAACTGCCGCCGCCAAAGCCTTTGCCAGCCTCGAGCTGTGACTTGATATATTTGAAATCTGCTTCCGCAATCTTACCCCGCTCCTGCGAGCGGTGTCTCTGCTGCTTCTGCGCTATCTCGTTCTTCTTTTTCTTCTGCCGAAGCACTTCCTGCGTATTCTCAATCGATACCTTCTGCTTGAGTTGACGCTCTTTCTGTGCCACACGGCGCTTCACTTCATGTTCCTTCTTCTGGCTCTTACCGCTGTTTTCCTTCTGCGCAGACTGCTGCTCGCGCTCTTCCTCGCGCAGATTGCGCACTTTCAACTGCGCACAGCGCACCATCCGTCTCGCATGCGCAAGCGCATTCGCCACTTCCTTGGAATCATACTGTCCGGATGCCGCCGCACGCTGAAGCATAGACACCTTGCTCTTTGCACGGGTCAGCGCCGCGGATGCACTCTGCGGCTTCTTCGCCCGGAGCAGCTGTCCGGAAATATCTCTGTGATTATAATTGAGCTGTTTTTTCGAGGTTCCCCCTGAACTACTGACCCCCGCCATCTGCTCAAATGTATTTGTGCTTTTTCGGATGGAAAGTGTGCCTGTCATCGATGCCTGATTGCTCACACTTCCCGGTGCATTGATGCTGATTCCCATATCCACATTCCTCCCTGAATGTATCCCTGACTGAATCCGTTCATATGGTATACATCGGCTGAAATTGGATTTTTCGTTAGGTTTCCTGCATGAAACAGCGGATTTCTGTTATAAACGGTCACAGAATCCTTCCAAGCAGCCAGCACATCCGGGTCACATCCAGAATGTTTGCCAGCACCAGAAGCCCGAGTACGGTAAACATCAGTTTTTCCGGCACCGGCATTTTCCACACAGCATCCGAACTGCCTGTCTTCCAGACAGCCTTCATGCCGCCCATGTTCCACACGGCATCCGCGCACACATAGATCAGCACAAAATACAGATAGAGGTACGGCCGGTTTGCCGATGCGTAAATTGTCGGTGAAAATCCCATGACCACCCCCATGGCAAAACCGCCTGCCAGTAAAAACGCCGTCCACAGGTAATGCTTCCACACGCCGTCCGCCAGCTGCCACAGGGCGTATAGAATCCCCCAAACAGACAGTACCAGAAATACCAGCGGCATATAGGTTACCAGAGCATGCCAGTCCCAGTGTGTCGTCTGTTCCGGTCGCACGAACACCTTTTTCAAGGATGGGTGGCTGACACGCACCACCGCCTGTCCAAACAGCAGCAGCGCCGGAATCCCCGCCAAAAGCGTCTTACGGTAATCGCCTGTCTTACGATACACAAGCAGCACAAGCACTGCTGCCACAACGCAATAGACCGGATCAAGCTCCGCGATAAAGATCCGTTCCACATTGGCAAGTCCCATGTAGAGCTTCTCTGCGAATGTAAAATCAGCAAACTCCGGCATTCTCCCCGCCATCTCCTGCGCGCTCCGGATTGCATTTCCCGGACAACTGAAAATATATATGAGGGAAATAATATCTATGCCGCACAATGCATAGAGAAGCGGCTGTTTCATACGCTTTTCCGAGATATAATGCAGCACTTCCATGCCAAGCAGCAGAAGCAGCAGCACCGCAGCCTGTTCCTGGCTGCCCGCATAAGCACACGCCAGAAACGCAGCTGCCGCCTCCCACACCGGCACTTTTCTGCCGCAGCGAAGCTGCTTTAACACCATGCCGATCACCAGAACGCCCCAGAGCGGCCAGAGATAATTGGTCGTCGTCGCAATCCATCCGGCGGATGCCATATCCGCAAACGGATAGAGCAGCACCAGTCCGGTTACAAACCAGCGTCCACGCCCGGTCACACCCAGCAGTCCGCAGAGCAGCACCGGGAGGGACGTAAAGATGACAATATCAAGGATTTTCCAGAGCAGCGGACAGTGCACCAGTGGAATTAACACCGCCTCGATCACCATGCGCGATGACCATGTCTCATAGCGATGTGCCAGGATCTCGCCGAGTGAACTGTTACCGTCCAGAAGGGTTTTAAAATAGACCATATCATCGCCGACATTCGTGGACAATACCACATGCCAAAGGACGGCGGCAAGCGCCGCCGCCACAAATGCACCGTTTTCATAAAACCATGTCCGTTTTGCTCCGGTGTCTCCTTTTAACATATTTCAGCACCTGCCGGCATCGGTTTCTCCGGCGTCATCAGCGCCAGATTGCCTTCCGCATCCTCAGCGCATAAAAGCATGCCCTCTGAGAGAACTCCCGCAAGCTTCGCAGGCTTTAAGTTTACCAGTACCATCACTTTTTTACCGACCATCTCTTCCGGCGTGTAATATTTACGGATACCGGAAACGATCTGCTTCACCTCGCTGCCGACTCTTACCTGGGAGCACAGAAGCTTCTTCGACTTCTCCACAGCCTCACAGGAAATGATCTCTCCCACCTGGAACTGAAGCTTCGTAAAATCATCATAGGTGATTTCTTCCTTCGCCTCGATGTCGATGACGTCTTCTGCTTTTTCTTCTGCAGGAGCCTCCTCGCCAAGCGCCTTCTGCTCCGCCTCAAACTCCTTCTTCTGTGCCTCGCGGATCGCCTCCACCTTCGGCATCACATCCTTTGCATCCAGACGTGCGAATAAGATCTCCGGCGTCTCTGTCACTTTCGTGCCGTTCTCATACAGACCAAACTGATTCAGTTCCTCAAAACCGCGGAGTTGTGTATGAAGCTGTGCCACAATCTTCTCTGCGGTCTCCGGCAGGAAGCTGTACAGCAGGGATGCGCCCACCGTAATCGACTCTGCCAGATTATAAAGCACCTCTGCCAGACGGTCGGATTTTGCCTCGTCCTTCGCAAGTACCCACGGTGCCGTCTCATCGATATATTTATTGCAGCGGCGGAACACGCCGAATACCTCAGAAATGGCATCTGCCACACGCAGATTCTTCATCTTCTGTGCCACTCTGTCTCTGGCTCCGGTCACAACCGCCTTTAAGTCTTCGTCCACTTCCTCTGTCACGCCTGTGCTTCTTACCACACCGCCAAAATACTTGTTGCTCATGGAAACCGTACGGTTGACGAGATTTCCGAGGATGTTGGCAAGATCGGAATTAAAGCGCTCCACCACCAGTTCCCAGGTAATCACACCGTCGTTCTCAAATGGCATCTCATGCAGTACAAAGTAACGGGTTGCATCCACGCCGAACAGATCCACCATATCGTCCGCATAGATCACATTTCCCTTGGATTTGCTCATCTTGTCTCCGCCCTGTAAGAGCCACGGATGTCCGAATACCTGCTTCGGCAGCGGGAGATCCAGCGCCATCAGGAAAATCGGCCAGTAGATCGTATGGAAACGGATGATGTCCTTGCCGATCAGATGCAGATCTGCCGGCCAGTTCTTTTTAAATAAATCGGAAGAATTGCCGTCCGCATCATAACCGATCTTCGTGATATAGTTGGTCAGCGCGTCCAGCCATACATAAACCACATGCTTCGGGTCAAAGTCCACCGGAATTCCCCAGGAAAATGACGTTCTGGAAACACACAGATCCTGCAATCCCGGAAGCAGGAAATTGTTCATCATCTCATTTTTTCTGGATACCGGCTGAATGAACTCCGGATGGGTGTTAATATGCTCGATCAGACGATCCGCATATTTGCTCATCTTGAAGAAGTATGCCTCCTCCTTCGCCGGCTTTACCTCTCTCCCGCAGTCCGGGCACTTGCCGTCCACCAGCTGGGACTCTGTCCAGAAGGACTCACACGGCGTACAGTAAAGTCCCTCGTAAGATCCCTTGTAGATGTCTCCCTGATCGTACAGCTTTTTAAAGATCTTCTGCACCTGTTTTTCATGGTCTGCGTCAGTCGTGCGGACAAAGTTATCGTAGGACGTGTTCATCAGATCCCAGATGCGCTTTACCTCGCCTGCTACGTTGTCTACATACTCTTTTGGCGTAATGCCTGCTTTTTCTGCCTTCTCCTGGATCTTCTGGCCATGCTCGTCTGTTCCGGTCTGGAAATAAACGTCGTAGCCCTCCAGTCTCTTATAACGCGCGATCGCATCAGCGAGCACGATCTCATACGTATTTCCGATATGCGGCTTGCCGGATGTGTAGGCAATCGCGGTCGTCATGTAAAATTTTCCCTTGTCACTCATTTTGTCTGCTCCTTCCTAATAAAACAAAAAAATCCCGTCTTCGGGGCTGTATCAGCCACCAGAAGACGGGATAACTCCCGTGGTACCACTTCTATTCACACAGAATCTGCACTCTGTGCCTCTGCGGATATCGCAACGAATATCCCCCGCTGTAACAGGCGGTCCCGTCAGAACTTATCGCTGTCCTTAGTAACGTCCAGTGTTCAGTCCTGCCACTCCAAAGCCATCTTCCATCCGCCCTTCCTCATTTCCTCGCAGCAAGCTGCAACCGCGCAGCTGGAAATCTCTCTGTAAAGTATCTGCTGATGTACTCTCTTTTTCCTCGTGTTTGTGTGTATCGACTTTTCTAAGATTAGCACCAAACCCGCGGAAAGTCAAGCGTTCATAAGCGCAAGAGCGCCAGAGAAAAAGTATTTTACTTTTCCACATACTCTTCCCTCAGCGGGTCTTCTGCAGCGATCGATACGTCTTCCAGGGTAAGTTTTCGCAGCGGACTTTCCGGCAGTCCGCAGAGCGAGACACCGACGGCTGCATGGTTTCCCCTTATATGGGCAAAACGGATCTCCGAAAATTCCGGCGCCTTCTGCGACACCGGCATCGCCGTGCTGGAACCATAATTCATGCTCACTTCGATCGCTTCCTTTTCTATCTCATCCATCTGCATCCGTTCCACATTGATCCGCTTTACATAGCCACCGCGCCCGCGCATGGATTTGATGCGGATGCCGCGCTCGGTCCCTCTGGCCACGCAGTCGTGGATCCAGATATCACAAATGCCGCCGGACATTCCGCTTCCGATTGCAACTGCCGCGTGTCCGCCTATAAAGCGGCAATTTTTTACCTCTATCTGTTCGCAGGGGCGCCCTACACGCCATCCGTCCTCGTTCATGCCGGAATTGATAGCAATGCAGTCATCGCCGGTATCAAAGGTGCAGTCCTCTATCAGCACTTTTCTACATGAATCCGGATTGCAGCCATCGGTGTTCGGTCCCTTGGTGTTCACCGTCACCCCGCGCACCACAACATCCTCACAATACACCGGATGAATCGTCCACTGCGGTCCGTCCTCGATCGTAAAATCTTCCAGCGTTACATGCTTACAATTTATGAACTGGATGAACGAGGGGCGGAGCGCATCCTCCCTGGTCGCAAATACGCGCTCTTCTACCGCAATCCCCTGACTTTCCGCACGGATCAGGTAATCCGCCGCATTCTGCTGAAGCTTTTTCCAGTGCCACCACGCGCTTCCTGCACCGTCTAACACACCGGTGCCGCAGATTGTAACGTTCTCACAGTCTGCCGCGTAGATAAGCGGCGAATAATTGTAACATTCCACGCCTTCCCAGCGCGTAAATACCGGCGGAAGGTAATCCTCCATACAGGAACTGAAGTGAATCACGCATCCCTCCTCCAGATACAGTTTAACATTGCTTTTCAGATGAATTGCACCGCTTTTCCACTCGCCGCGCGGCACGATTACTGTACCTCCCGACGCAGGAAGGCGATCCACCGCCTCCTGAATGACATTCTGATTTCCTTCTGTATACACACATCTGATTTCCATGTGACTCTCTCCTTTTTCTTATCCTGCCTGTTTCCTCATGGCATCTCGGGGTTCTTCCAGCCATATGACTTCCATATGGCTTCCATATGGCTTCCACATGACTTCTTCCCGCGGTTTTCTACATTCCCGGCAGAAGCATGGCGCATACCGGCAGGATCACAATGCTGAGCAGGGTCGTAATGACCACGCTGCCCGCCGCAAATTCTTCATCATACGAATACTGCACCGCAAAGACGGAGGTGATCGCCGCGCTCGGGCATGCTTCCAGCAGCAGCACCACGCCTGCAGCCATCCCGGAAAAGCCGCATGCAAAAAACAGCGCGAAGCACACGGCAGGGATCAGCAGCATGCGGATTCCCATCACAGATAAAATGCGCCGGTCGCAAAGCATCTGCGCCAGATTGCTTCCGGCGATCATCATTCCGGTAATAATCATGGAGAGCGGCGTATTCATATTTCCGATCAGCGCGAGCGGCTGTTCGATCACCTCCGGCACAGGAATCTGGCACAGGTAGATCACCAGTCCGATCACCACGGCAATCAGCACCGGATTTGTGCAGACTGTGCGGACGACCTCTTTCGGCTCCACGGTTCCTGTAATCATGCCAAATCCCACCGTCCACAGCAGAATGTTGAACACCGTCACGTACACACTCGCATAGATCAGTCCCTCCGCGCTAAACAGCGCCTCGATCAGCGGGAACCCCATATATGCCGCATTGGAAAATATACAGGCAAACCGCAGGATCGGACGTTCCTTTCCTTTCATCCGGCAGGTACATAACATCGTAATCGCAAGTCCGGCCAGAATCGCAAGCACACTGAACGCAAACGTCTGCGGCAGTCTGGCAAGCACGGAGCGGTCTGCCTTTGAGATATAGGAATGAATGACCATCGCCGGCACCGCCAGGTAGAGCAGCAGATTGGAAAACGCCTTTTTTGCCTCCGGCTTTATGACACCACTCTTTACACCCGCAAACCCGGCCAGGATCAGACAGTACAGTATCACAACCTGTTTTGCCGTAATGATTGCCAGTTCCATAACCCTCTGCCTCCTTTCCTACGCAAAATATTCCGGAAACGCCTGCCGGATCGTGTCGATGTTCTCGGTGTAGCGGAGCATATGCCGTCTTGCGGTCTCCGCCGCCCGCTCCCGGTCCCTCGCCGCAATCGCATCCACCAGCTCCTCGTGGTCGGATACAATGCCGTTGACCGGACGGCAGCGGAAGCTTAACACCGTCGTGCGGTCAAAATGCGGCGACAGGCTCTCCAGAAGCGTATACCAGTAATTCCGGTCGCACATCTCATAGAAATGCCGGTGAAATTCCTTGTCATATTGCAGTATCTTGTCCGTCTGCTTCCGCTCCATGTACATTTTCCAGATGGCAATATTCTCGCGCAGCACATCCAGATCTTCCTCCGTCAGAAGGTCACATGCCATGACTGCCAGCTCGGTCTCCACAATGCTGCGCAGATGCCGCACCTCCTCGACCAGTTTCAAATCAATGTGCGACACATAGGTGCCTTTCTTCGGTCTTATATGCACGAGCTGCCGCTCCGCAAGCGCAAGTACCGCCTCCCGGTACGGCGTGCGGCTCACCCCGAGCTGCCCGCTCAGATCATTTTCCAGCAGCTTCTCCCCCGGTTCCAAATGTACGTTTACGATATTGTCTATGAGCACCCGCGTCACGTAATCCCGCGCGGACTCGCCCTTCTTCCGCTCCATGATGGTAAGCATCGGTCTCCTCCTGTACTTTCTGCCTGTATTTCTGCGCTTCTTTGGCATGATGAGCAATATTTTTCCGGCACAACAAAAGCGCGGCAGTGATATATATAACAGAATATGTTATATATATCACTGCCGCATTCTTTTGTCAAATAAAAACATGGGAAAACATTTCACTTTTCAAGCTGCTCCAACGCAATTCCGATCAGCCTGCCGACGCTCCATAAAATACCTAAAGGGTATGCTGCTTGCATAATTGTTTATTATCATACATATAAGAATCGGCCTTATCCAATAATATCTGCATTGTACATTCCTTATAGTCTTCGGATAACGCCCATCCGCATGCATAATCGATTGACATAGGATTTTCATTGCCATTTAATCTATCTTTTTTCCTGCGTAAGTATTTTAAAATATCCTCAACTTCCGCTTTACTGGTATGATATATAACTGCCATGAATTCATCCCCGCCATACCTTCCAACAAAATCTTCTTCCGGAATCACACTGCGTAAAAGCCGGGCAAAATTCATTATTAGCTGGTCTCCTGACGAATGTCCCATTGTGTCATTTACCGTCTTCAAATTATTCAGATCAAACATTATGCATGCTGTCGGTTCATCAATGATCTCTTTATTATTAAGTATTTTCTCACATGCACTTTTATTGGGTAATCCTGTATGGCTGTCTGTATATGTCCTCTGTTCTAACAGCTTGTTTTGCACTGCCATCTTCATTGCCATCAGCGTCTGCATAATAACCAATATTACCAGGCACAACATATCAAGTGCTGACAAAATCTCTATGGTACGAATCTTTCTCGCGATCTTTTCTGAATAATTTTCCGCTGCAGATACCGTTTCATCTGCCATCTTAAAATAAGTTTCACTCATATTTACAATATCTGTATTTTCATATCCTCTGCTTCTCACCGCTTCAATTTCTATTTTTAATTTTTCCCAGTAGTCACTCTGAACCTGTAATTTATCCTGATATTCTTTATCATGAAGCTTTACCAGATCATAATGTCCATCCTGGTATTTTAATCCGCTCAGAATATCATCCAGATACTGAACTAATTCTTCATTCTGGTTTCCTGTAATTTCTAACTTTACTTCACGCTGTGTGGCTCCACGTACCAGACCTGCATAATTTATTACCCGTGCAGTCCCCTGTAATCTGTTGATCTGTACCATCATAAAGACAATAAGAACTACCAATACCAATATAAGACCGCTTTGTGTAATGCCAATTATATTTTTCTTTTTCTTATTCAACTCCATCTCTCCGTTTACCCCTATACCTTCAATAACCTTCATTTCACCTTTAACTGGATTTGTTTTTAATAATGATTATATCCTCTCTCTGACTGTGTGTCAAAAAAACAGGGAGCAGATTCTGCCCTGCAGAATCTGCTCCCTGTATGGAACTCATATTCTATCTTTTATACTTCCGGTCTTACAATGACAAAACGATAAACAATACGTTCACCGCACAACAGACAACTGTCAACGCCGTCAGGAACACTGCGGAAGACACAGCCGCCGGCTCCTTCCACACGCTGCGCTGCCGGCAGATGCCAAACAGTGTGACCGCCAGAAGAATACCGTACAGCGGCGCATACACGCGCTCTCCCGAGACGTAGATCGTCGCCATAAAGCCCAGTACCATCCCGGCACCAAAACCGCACCCCACCAGAAGCAGCACGCTGATGAAAGCAAACAGATCGTCGCCAAACAGCTGGTACAGCGCATAGACCATCGCCGCCACCGTCACTGCCAGATACACCATGGGAATCCACGTCGACAGATCGCTCCAGCTCCACTCCAGAATCTCCCCCGGCATCACGAACAGCCCCGAGAGCCCCGGATATGCAGTTCTTAACACCGTCTGTCCGAACAGAATGAGCAGCGGAAACGCTGAAAAAAACGTCCTGCGGTAATCTTTCGTCTTCTCCCAGACAAGCCATGTCCAGATCAGCACCACCAGAAAAAATACAATGTCCGCATTGGCGATAAACACGCGCTCAATACTCAAAAGTCCCAGATACAGCTTCTGTCCGAATCCAAACGTCGCATAAACCGGAAGATCCGCAATACTGACCGCATTGCGTCCGGCATTGCCCGGACAGAGTGCAATTACAAGCAGTGAAACCACATCGATCACCGCAAGAGTCCAAAAAAGCACTGCATTTCCCGGCCTTCTGTGCGTTTTCCACAGATACACGCCGCTAAGCACGAGCAGCAGCGTCATAATCACGGCATACTGTTCATGACTTCCTGTCACAACCGCGACAGGAACCGCGGACACTGCCGCTGCCGGGTGAATTTTCTCCGCAAGCGCAAGCTTCCTTATCACCCACGCCACATAAAAAAATCCCCAGAACGGCCAGAAATGTGTAACTGTTGTCGTAATCCATCCCGCCGTACCCATGTCGTGAAACGGAAAAATCAGCACCGCCGCTGCCGCGCACCAGTTCATCGTCTTCCCGCCGCCGAAAAGCCCGGACAGCAGAAGCGGCAGCGTCGCAAACAACAGAAAATCAATGATTCTCCACAAAAGCGGGCACTGTATGACATTGACCAGTACACACTCCGACACCACGCGCGATGTCCAGGTCAGATAACGCTGCGTCAGATACGCCCACAGCGTCGTGTCTTTTGTGGCATCCCGGAAAAAAATGTCGTCTCCCGCCATCGGCTTCATCCCGGCGTGGTAGACCAGTCCGATCACCGCCACCAGCACAAACGGAAGATATGCCGCGTATCTGCTACTCTTCCTCATACATATCATCCATCTTCGTACCACAGTTGCTGCAATATACAGCGCCTTCCGGCATCTTCGCACCGCACTTCGGACATTCCGCAGAACCCTGGATCCGCAGAACCTCGGCTTTCATGCGCTCGATCTCCTCCACCGCTTCCCTGATCAGGAAAAACTGCTCTGCTTCTTCACATTCTTCCTCATCCTTGTGCTTCTCATAATAAGAGCGTCCCAGCTCCTCATACTGCTTCTGCACATAGTCCTCCTTGGACTTGATATCCAGCTTTAACTTTGCGATCTCGGATACGTCCTTCGCCTTCTGGCTGACATCCTTCCCCGCACTTACCAGTGACTCGCTTAACTTATCAAAAAATTCCATGAAGTTTTCCTCCCTGTCGTTTCTTTTTCCCCAGTATAACGCCAATTTCCCTTTACAGCAATCGAAAAAACAGGAAAAATCTTTTTCTGCAAAATCTTTTCATGCTACCGCATGCAGATATACACAAGATAGACCACATAGAGCGCCAGCATCACAATGCCCTCGAAGCGGTCCAGCTTCTTCTTCGTCCAGGCGAGCGCCCACACCAGTACGCTCATCGCAACCAGAATCACAATATCGATCACATTTTCCATGATAAATGTGATCGGACTGATCGTCGCTGCGATACCGAGCACAAACAGAATATTGAAAATATTGGAGCCGATCACATTGCCGAGCGCCATATCCAGCTCATTTTTGCGCGCTGCAACCACCGAGGTCACAAGCTCCGGCAGGCTGGTTCCACAGGCAACAATCGTAAGTCCGATCAGATTCTGGCTGAGTCCCAGCTTTGCAGCAACCGTGGATGCGCCGTTTACAACAAAATCCCCACCGAACTTGATCGCCACAATACCACCGACGATAAACACGATACATTTCCACACCGGCAATACCTCATACTCATCATCTCCGGCAGCAGCACGCGCTTTCAGTGCCGAGCGCACCATCCAGACCAGAAAAGCGACAAATACAATAAGAAGGATGATTCCGTCTGCCCTGCCAAGCTGCATTCCCAGATATCCGCAGACTAAAAGCAAGACTGCACAGACTACAGAAAACGGAAACTCTTTTTTTAACGTACTCTTTTCCACATAGAGTGGATTAAAAAGGGCACAGAATCCACAGACCACCATCAGATTAAAAATATTAGAGCCAATAGCATTGCTGACTGCAAGTGCATTATTGTTCGTTACCGATGCCGTAATACTGACCGCACATTCCGGAAGGCTTGTTCCCATCGCCACGATCGTAAGTCCTATAATGATCGAAGGCACTTTCAGCATTTTTGCCACGGAAGAGCTTCCCTCCACAAAAAAATCTGCTCCCTTAATCAGAAGCACAAATCCAACAACAAGCAGCACAACTGCCCAAAGCATTTCTGTCATAATAATCTCCATTCCTCTCTGTTTTCTCTACTGTATTTATTTTCTCAAAATTATCTCAACTTCCGGTAATCCGGCACCTATCCCACAAACCCGAGGTGCTCCAGCAGAATCTTCACGCCGATCAGCACCAGGATGATGCCGCCTGCAATCTCCGCCTTTTTCTTGTAGCGGTTTCCGAAGAAATTGCCGACATAGACGCCGCCGATGGAGATACAAAACGTGGTGAGACCGATGATCGTAACCGCCTCCCCGATCGGATAATTCAAAAATGCGAATGTAATTCCGACCGCAAGTGCATCGATACTGGTCGCCACCGCCAGCACAAGCATCTCTTTTAAGTCGAGCGGCGGATCCATCTTGTCGATCTCCACATTCTCATCCTCCGGACGCACCGCCTCGGCGATCATCTTGCCGCCGATGAATGCCAGCAGCACAAAGGCAATCCAGTGATCAATACTGGTAATGTAGCTCTCAAACTGTGTGCCGAGCGCCCAGCCGATAAACGGCATCAGCGCCTGAAATCCTCCAAAAAACAGACCGATCACAAACGCCTGTTTTTTGTTTACCCTGCGCATCGCAAGACCTTTACAGATCGACACTGCAAACGCGTCCATCGAAAGGCCCACTCCAATGAGCAGCAATTCAATAAAAACAGCCATACCAACCTCCACATTTTATTCTGCCCCTGCCACAGGGCGCACATACACATTCAGCCCGGATGATGCATTTTCCGCCGGCGCACACATAAAAAAGAGACTGATGTATATCCTCTGCGCACCGCTCCCGTCTCCGTCTGCGATATAACACCAAAGATATACATGAGTCTCATTCTTTAAGATTTGCCAGGTCAGGCTGTCCGACCGGTCTGTTGACAAATCACGCTCTGCGCGAACTACTCCCTCACGGAATCTGCATTCATCAATAATGCTGTTTCCTTACTATATAGCAGCCCATATTTTTTGTCAACTGATTTGTCGAAAAAACAACCTTTTTATCCCAGAAGTTCGAGAATTTCCTCCTTGGTAAAGGAAACAGAGTCCATTCCCTCCCCCTCGAGCACCTGTTTTGCCAGTTTCTTTTTGCGCTCCTGGATCGCAATGATCTTCTCCTCGATCGTTCCCTCGGATACCAGCTTGTAGACCGTCACAACATGCTTCTGCCCGATGCGGTGGGCGCGGTCCGTCGCCTGGTTCTGCACCGCCACGTTCCACCACGGGTCATAGTGGATCACAATATCCGCGGCCGTCAGGTTCAGCCCGGTTCCTCCTGCCTTTAAGGAAATACAGAATACCGGCACGTCGTCCTCGTTAAAGCTCTCTACCATCTGCATGCGCTTTTCCTTGCCGACAGAACCGGTCAGCATATAGTAGTCAATCCCGGCCTTCTTAAGCCCTGCCGCCAGACGTTCCAGCATGGACGTAAACTGCGAGAACAATAACACCTTGTGCCCGGCACCAACCGCATTCTCGATCAGTTCCATGCACATCTGCGCCTTCGCGGATTCTCCCTTATAGCCCTCAAACAGAAGTCCCGGGTCACAGCAGATCTGCCGCAGTCTCGTCAGTTCCGCAAGAATCTGGATCTTCTCGGAGCGGAATTCCTTCTCGGATTTGCCCTCCAGGCTCTCCTTCATGCGCTGCACATGGGCGTCATAGAGCGCAAGCTGCTCTCCTTCGAGCTTCGCGAAGACATTCTCCTCCAGCTTCGCCGGAAGATCCCGCAGCACTTCCCCCTTCAGACGGCGCAGAATAAACGGCCGGATCATGCGCTGCAGGCGCTGCATACGGTTTTCATCCCCGTTTACCACGATCGGGATCTCGATCTCCTCCCGGAACCGCTGATAAGTATATAAAAATCCCGGCATCAGATAATCAAAAATGCTCCACAGTTCGCTCAGCCGGTTCTCGATCGGCGTTCCGGTCAGCGCCAGCTTGAAACCCGCAGTAATCTGCTTGACGCCTTTTGCCGCCTGGGTTCCAGGGTTCTTGATATACTGCGCCTCGTCGATCACCTGAATCGCAAACACCATATCGCGGTACAGCTCCACGTCGCGTTTTAACAGGTCGTAGGACGTAATCAGCACTTCCCCTTCCTTCGTGTGTCTGACAATCCTCTGGCGCTCTGTGGCGAGTCCGGTCACGAGCGTCGTCTTGATCTGCGGTGCAAAACGGCTGATCTCTTTCTGCCAGTTGTAGACGAGCGACGCCGGACATACGATAAGGGAACGGTGCCACTCCCGCTCTCCTGCCTTGGCACTCTCCTGTTCCGACAAGAGCAGACTGATGACCTGCAGGGTCTTGCCCAGTCCCATATCGTCCGCAAGGATTCCGCCGAATCCGTTCTCGCGCAGTGTCTTTAACCACAGAAAACCGCTCTTCTGGTAGCCGCGCATGATACTGCGGAGCGAATCCGGCACCTCATAATCGCTGTCCTCGATCGTCTTCATATTGCGGACCATGCCCTTGAACTCGCGGTTTTTCTCCACGGAAAGCTCCTGATTGCTCTTTAACGCCGCGTCCAGATACATCGCGCGGTATTTTGGTACGTTCACATGACCTTTTTTCAGTCCGGATTCTGTCAGGCGGAGATCCTCGCTGATCTCCGCGAGCAGTCCCAGACCATCCTCGCGCACATCAAGAAAATCTCCGTTTTTCAGACGGACGTATTTCTTTTTCCGGTCGTACCGGGTCAGAAGATATGCCAGCTCCTCGCGCGACATCTCATCCGAGTGGATCTGCAATTCCAGAAGATCGCTCTTTAGCGCAACGCCCACCGAAACCGACGGCGATGAGACGACTTTCATTCCCCGGAAATCCTCCGTCGTGTAGATCGACATATACTCGCTGAGGCGCTGCAGACCACTGCTGATAAGCTGATAAAGCATGTCCTCATTGTGCGAGAGAATGAATATCGTCTGCCCGAGCCCGTATTCGTTGAAGTACGGCTCGACCAGCGTGCGCACGCGCATCTCCTCCCCGAGATCCCGCACCTCGCCCGGCTCAATCTTCTGCAATACGTTATATTTGTCGTCCCCGTAGGCAGCGACCAGCTTCGCACCGACCGTCTGGTTGTCCTGCTTATCCAGATACAGCTCAAACTCCGGCTTTTTCGGGACGTAGAGCGTCTCATCGAAGCCCTCCGCCGTCACCCGGAACGTCTCCCTTAAAAGCGGCAGCAGATCTCTGCAGAACGATGGCAGTTCCTCCGCGGCAATATAACATTCCCCGCCGGTCTGGCGCTCCATATAGTCAAAAAAATCTCCCGCCTTCGCCTTTAAAGCCTCACTGCTACGATAGATCATGCCATCTTCATAAAAATAGTAAAATCTGCTTCCCCTTATGACGTGCAGATCCTCCAGCACAAGGAACACACCAGACGCCCCTGCGCGTATCTCAAGCTTCGGCTTGCGCTCTTCCTCCTGCACATGATACTCCTCCTCCGGCAGATACCCGATTTCGGCAGATAATGGCATTTCCCCGATGGCGTCAAAAAAACGGTCGATGCCGACCTCATCGAGCTCCATCGTGCGCTCATATCCCCCTGTGTAAGCATAATAGGCATGAAATCTGCTCTGGCGCTTCTTGTCGTCATCCTGCATCCGCATAAACTCTACCATCCGCCATGCATCTTCTGTAAATGCCTGTCTGTTGTGATAAAAGTCCAGCTTTTTGCCGTAATGCACCTTTTCATTCCGCTCAATGGAATGTAAAAAGGCAGAAATATTCTTTAATACATACTTCTGCTCCATTCCGATCTTAAACTCCACCGTCGCATAACTGTAATCCATCTTAAAATAAGGCTCCAGTTCCACCTTTCCATAGACACTCTCCGGAATCAGATAGCTCACACCGGCGCGCAGTGAATACTGGTTCAAAAGCGTCTTAAACGCTCCCGCCGTCTGCATCGGGGCAGCAGGCTTCTCCTCCGCGGCGCTTCCCTGCTCTCCCACCTCATGTCCGGTGCGCTTCGCAGCCAGAATGTCCTTCGCCTGTCTGCGGTTGACGTAGGCAAGAAGCGCTGCGACACAGTGTTTGCACATCCCCTCATAATTATAAAATGCCTCGCAGGTACAGTTGCTGCTCGACACCGAGCCGTATTCCTCATCGACAATTACCGTCACCCGGTAGCTGCCCTGTTCTCTTCCACGGACTTCCGCCCGCACTTCGGCGACGGGCAGATCATGCTCCAGGTAAATATCATACGCAAAATCCAGCACGCCCCCTGTCTCATATAATTCCTTTCCTCTCCGGTAGACTGCCGGATACACATCCTCCTTGATATCCGATACGGAAAACATAACCTCTCCTCCTGCTTTTGCCCTCTGTTCTCTGACGTATTATTGTACCATAAAATCCTTTTTTCTTCATTCTTTTCTTTTAATTTTTTTGTCAGAATATGGTACAATGAGACATATCTTGTGATTGAAATACTTCTTATTTTCTATGGAGGTCTGTCATGATACAATATACGATCCATGAAGTTGCCGCTTTACTTAATATCTCCACGGATGCCATCCGGCTCTACGAGAAGGAGGGACTTGTCACGCCCACGCGCAATCCGGAAAACGGCTACCGCTACTATGACACCGAACAGATCCACCGCATCATGGGAATCTGTCTCTACCGCAAGCTCAACGTGAGCATCGCGGAGATCAAGCGGCTTCTCGCTGTCTCCACCCTTGGTGATCTTTCCGAAAGCTTTTCCGGCTTCATTGATTCGCGCAAAAAAGAGATCGGGCGGCTTACCCTGGAAGTCGAAAAAATGTCTTATATGAAACAGCACCTGGATACCCTGGATGAAGGCAGCCGCACTATAAGCATCCGGACGCTTCCCGCTGTCTATCCGCTCTACCATCAGGATTCCGCTTTTTTAGGTTACCGCACGCTAAAGGATGTCTTTCATTCCCCGCTGTTTTCGATGGGGAATTTCAGCTACATCCTCTCCGTGGAACCGTCCGGTTCCTGCCAGGTCAGCGCCTTCCAGTTTGCCATCCGCGAGCCGATGCTTGCACTCACCAAGCTCAATTCCACCAATCTGCCCAGCCGGGACAGCTGCCGCTGTCTCTACACCGTAGTCGCATTCCCGACCGAGCAGGAGATACTCTGGGATCTCTCCGCCGTCCTGAAATACGCCGGGGAGCATCAGCTTTCCTGCAAACCGGAAGCTTACGCTTTCTACGTCTTCAGCATAGCACAGCCGGATGTCATCCTGGATTATTACGAAGTATATCTTCCGTTGGAAGACTCCTGATTTTTTCAACCTCCTATTGACCTTAGACCTGCACCAAGGTCTATGTTAGTATCACAAACATCTGGTACTTTCGTACAGGAAAAGGAGGTCTATCATGAACGATTCAAGAGAGTTAACATTACAGGAACGCTCCACAAAGCGTGCCAACTATTGTCTGATGCTTACAGTTCTCATCATTTCCATCTATATGATGTTTCTGTTTATCGGAACCATTCTGCAGGGAAATCATGCTCTTTTCCGTCTTTTTGTCATTGCTGGCATGATTGCCCTCCCTGCAGCTGTTAGTACATTGTTCTATTTTTTTAATCCAGTTTCCATACGCTACCGCAATGTCGCACTTACATGCTTTCTGATCATTTATGAAGTCAGCTGTCTATCCTCAAAACTTTTTGTCTATAATCTCTTTATGATTCCCATACTTGTCGCACTGTTAATGTACTTTGACCTGAAGCTGGAAATCTGCGCCGGTGTATTAAATATGGTCTGCTGTATTTTAAACGGTGTTTACTCTGTCCATGTGCTTGGAACCAACTCTCTTTCCGAAACCAATATGATCTTTGTGATCTGCTCCATTATTATTGTCATCAACACAATCACCTGCCTGGCGTCCCGCGTGGCCGTCCTGCACAACACAGAGGAGCTCGCCGAACTGGAAGCCCACAAGAAAAAGCAGGAGGATATGATGAATTCCATCGTGACCGTCGGCACATCCGTCAATGAATCCACCCAGTCCATTCATGCGCTGATCGAGGAGATGACAGAGGCAACCGGCTGCGTCAGCCAGGCAATGGGCGACATTACCGTAAGCATGGAGAGCACAGTCGCAAGCATTCAGGAACAGGCTTCCATGACCGGACGGATTCAGGACATCATTGCCGATACCGTGTCGATCGCAGACGCACTTACCAACATCTCCCAGTCTTCTGGTAAAAATGTAGAGACCGGTCAGGCGCTTGTGAGCAATATTGTCTCCCAGACGGAGGAAGTAGAATCCGAGAATAAGCTCGTCAAGAAAAATATGACTGCACTGCAGGCACATACGCAGGACATGTTAAAAATTATCAGCATTATCCAGCAGATCTCCGCACAGACCAATCTTCTCGCCTTGAACGCCACGATAGAAGCAGCGCGCGCAGGGGAAGCAGGCAGGGGGTTCGCTGTTGTCGCGGAGGAGATCCGCATGCTCTCCGAGCAGACCAAACAGTCCACTGAAAATATTGAAGAAATCATCACAAAGCTGAACAAAAATGCCGGCGACACGATTGCCTCCATGGATCATGTCATGGACAAAATCGGCAATCAGGTCAGCATGATTCATGATATTGAAGAAAATTTCAGCGGCATCCGCTCCGGTCTGACCGGCCTTGAACAGAATGCCGCCGCCATCTCAGAGAAGACACGCATTTTAAGAGAAACCAACACCATGCTGGTCGATGAGACCAACACGCTCTCTTCGACAAGCGAGGAGATCAGTGCCTCCGCGGAGGAGACCAACGCAATGTGTACCGACAATGCAGAGCGCTTCAAGAGCGTCAACAACGTCATCGCAGAGCTTGCCGCCGAAGCCGGCAAAATGAACGGCTTTATCGAAGAGTATCACCGCCTGCACGACGCGGACACCGACGCCGAGACGGCAATCTCCCGGCAGGCGCTCCACACGGCATAGAACGGGGCGATTCAGCAATTCATGCTGACGTCCGGAAGAAATCCGCAAGCTTCTGCCGGCTGCCGGGAGTCACGATTCGTTTGAGCAAAATAGCGCGATTTCTTCCATGCCGACTGGAACATCCGGGTTCGTGTCTCTTACCACGCTTTGACACTCTATGCGGGTGTGTCCGCACAGCAAAGACAATGAGTGGACTTTTGGGCAGCGCTTGGCACACCTCTTTACAGATTTAATAAAAGGAACTGTCACAATAAGCATATCGCACTTTGCTTTGATAAGTAATATTACGAGAAATAGATACTTAAAAGTTCCAGATAAACATGCGGCGGCAAAGTCTGACCGCAAAATCCGGTATTTCTAACCATGCCGCAGCTGGCATCCGTGATGATCCGTGTCTTTCCAAGTTTGGAGCACTCTACGGACTGTGTCCGCAAGCCGGCAGACAATTTTAGGACTTTTGTGTGTGTCCCTTTATGGCACCTCTGAACAAAACATAACCGCGCGAAGCCGCTGTCTGAGTCGGCATCTGCCCTATTTTCAATAGCAGATGCCGGCGAGTTCGGTTCGCGC
>QWCY01001323.1_pt1 | contig 36509 bp, 38 predicted proteins | sample 1972631 | NCBI WGS metagenome assembly QWCY01 (sample SAMN09866696, study PRJNA288562) | Human gut metagenome isolate pre1_stool, whole genome shotgun sequencing... | isolation source: gut | host: Homo sapiens | place: USA: California
AACTCACCGGTGCGAAGCTTTTTGCTTTGGGCTTGAAAAAAACAGAAAAAAACGGAGAACCAAGGTTTGACAGCTGAAATCTTTAAAATCAATTTGCTGTTTTTCCGGATTTTTCTACGAATTTGTATATATTTGCAGCGAATTTTATATTTTATGTATGACTTAACCTTGTATCCCAAGCCCCTTAGCTAAAATTCCTGTTTTTTAAAAACAGAAGTTTTGCAGAGAAATAAATCATGAATGTTTATTTTACCTTGGGTATCTTTTTTGCAAGATATCTGGATACCTTATTGACAAGGTATCCAAAATTTGCTATTATTAAAAAGTTATTTACTTCAAAATAGGATTTTCTTTATGAATAATGAAATCTTAAATAAGATTATTAGTGAATTTGGCTCAATTAATGTTCAAGTACCCTTGAAATTACCTGAGCGCCTAAATGCGCTTATTCAAGAAAAGTCACCTAATGGTAGAGCTGAATATATTAGAAATCTTATTTACAAAGATTGTATGCCTGAAATTTTAATGTCCAGACTTAAAGCTAATGCTCTTGACTGGATTAGCAAAGAGGACCAGGGCAAGCCTATTGTTTTTGATTGTAATGAACGGATTAAAAATCTTAAAGAAATTATTGAACTAGCCGAGTTTACAATATCTCAAACTATTGAGCTCAAAAAAAACATACAAACTGCACAAGATGATTATTTAAACAAAATCCGACAGCGTATTGAAAAATAGGAGATTAATTATTAGTTAAAGTTTTTTGCAAAATAAGTATTCTCTTGTACATTTATGTGCTTTTTTATATTGCTTAAATTTTTGATGTATTTATTTACAGAAAAATTTATTCGGGGATTTTTTCATGAAAAAGATTTTAAACTTACCACTAATACCTGATTATGGTAATAAAGTTACACATAGTAAACCTATAAAAAGGCTTTCTTTCGGCAAAAGAAAAATTCTTTTGTCAGATGAAGAGTTTGAAAAATTAGAAACGCTTTACAATAAATATGTAAGTATGTATGGTGTTGAATTGGGATTTATACATTATTTAATAAATAATTTAGGGGGAATTGTATGAAATTTATGTTCAATTTCCCGATAGAACAGTTGATTCCTGCAGAATACAATCCGAGAAAAATCAACAAAAAACAGTTTAAAAAACTTAAAGAGAGCATATTAAAGTTTGGTGTTGTAAAACCTCTTATTATAAATGGTGATAATGGAATTTTAACTGCAGGACATCAAAGAGTAAAAGCGATAAAAGAACTTTGTTTAAGTAGTGTTCCTGTTATTAGATTAGATGAAATTGCTAAATCTGATGAAATAATGTTTAACCTTTTTCATAATTCGATAGAAACAAATCTTTCAAAGGCAAATATCGTCGACGTGCAGAGTTTACCACAGGGTTACAATTTTATTGATCCTGCAAAGATAATTTTTGAAAAAAACTTAAATCCGGCCATAGTAAAAGAAATTGGGAAATTACTTATCAAATATGGTGAATGGGGTAGTGTTGTTTGTGATGAAACAGGCAACATTTTATGCAATTCAGATTATGCTGTTGCCTGTAAAATTCTTAACAAGCAATTATTAATCTATAAAATGAGTAATTCAAAGATTCCTGAGTTTCTTAGATATATTACATTGGACTATGGTAAATATTATTTTGATGCATTGAAAATAAAAGATTATAATCAGACCTATTGTCAAATGAACAGGTTGAATGGCACTAAAAATTTGAAATCAACGACTTATACTAAATATGTTATACCTATTTTAAATAAAAGCCATAGAATACTGGATTTTGGTTCAGGTAAGTGTGCTTATGCAAATATGTTACGTAATAACGGATATAAAATTTTAATGTATGAACCATTCATCAGAAAAGAGGGAGAAAATAGTTTTGATATTACAAAAATTATTGAATGCATTGACAATATTAATGTAGATATTTTAAAAAATGGATTATTTGACATAGTAGTGTTGGATAGCGTTTTGAATTCTATCACAAGCAAGAAGATGCAACACAATGTTCTTCTGACATGTAATTCTCTTTTAAAAGAAGACGGACTGTTGATTCTGGGAACAAGGTGTCTTGGTAAAACTACACTTGTTCTAAATCAGAAAGTATCAACAAACTCAAAAAGAGAATTGGAATTTCTTGATGACAATAATTTTAGTGTTACTTTCAGAAATGGTGTGTGGACAAAACAGCGTTTTAATACTAAAGAAAATCTTAAAAAAGAGCTACTGCCATATTTTCGCGACGTTGAGGTATTGGGCAGCGAAACACGATCAAATATTTATGCAATATGCAAAAAACCAATAAGATGGTCAAGTTCAGATTATAAAAAGGCTTTGAATACTGAATTTAATATGACGTATCCTAATGGCTTTAAGCATAACAAACATAAAAATTTAGTTAAAACTATTCTAAATAATATTGTTTAGTAATACGGATTTCTTCCGCAAGGGCAGCAGGATTTTCCGTTTTTCTTGTCTTCACGCATTTGCTGAAGTTTAACTTTTTGCTCATCAGTTAGGTAAGATTCAAAAATGTCGTTATGTTTTGCTTTGATTTCTGACTTTTTTTGCTTCAAATCAGCGATTTTTTTCATATTTTTTTCTGATTGCTTTTTGTTTCTTAGCTTTTTAATTTTTTTATTAACAGCTTTTATTTCTTTTTTCTCATCGGCTCTGTTTTTATCAGCAAGTTTAATTTGTTCCGGTGTTAAGCCAAGCGTTTTTTCAAAAATTTTCTTACAAGGGCAGCGTTTTACTTTTTGTTTTTCAATCGCTGTTTTGTTTTGTACAGCATTTTCTGTTGAGTTAGATTCTGCGGCAAATGTTGCGTTTACGCCCAAAAACATAAGGCAAAGAATTAGAGTTAAAATCTTTTTCATATAAATACTCCTTTGATAACAGATTTATCATATCATGATGTTTTACATTTGTGTAATGCAACTTTTTTTTATTTTAAAGCTATAATAAACATATTAACAAATATCAGAAAGTTTTTATATGCAAGGTTGCGGTTGTCTATTTCTATTAATACTATTTTTTATTTGTTGTGCATATCCAAAATTATTTTGGTTGTTTATTCCTTTTCTGATATGGAGTTTAGCTTCTGCAGATTCAGAAAAAAATAATGAACATAATAATATTAGAAAAAATAACATTGAACCCGACTCTTATTCTGCCCCTATATCAAATCTATCAAAAAAGCAAAACATGCAGTTTATTAATAATGATGATATTGAGTTGTATGGTTATAAAATAACAAATCCAATGATTTACATAAGCAATTATTCTGACTATCAAATTCCCTTTATGGTTTCGAATAATACAAAAGTTGAATTTGGTAGTACAAATAATAATGAAAAGTTGAACTATTGGCCCAGTTTTACTGGTTTAACATCATTGCAAAAAGGCATTTTTATAAAATGGCTTGCATCTGGAAAAAAAGATCCTGATATAGATATTGGGTATGTTTTTATTTATTACTATGGGCTTGAATATAGAGCATTAAAAGAGCAACAAAACCTTGAAGAAATATTATTTGAGCTTATTCGTTTAGCCCAAATTTATCATAATCATTCTTTTCAAAACTATTCATTGAGCTTGATTTCATATTTAATATATAAGATAAAATACTTTTCTGAAGAAAAAAAATCTTCAATACTTAACTTTATAAAAAATATACCATACGGTTATTATTTTGATAAAGAAAGCCTTATTCTAAATTTAACTGGAAATATTTCCTTTGATTATGATAGTGCTGTAAAAAAACTTATTTATAATGATAATCGTTTCAATATTCAAGGAAGAAAAAAAGAGATATTTGTTTATTATTTATCTAAAATAATAGATGGTTTTAAAGATACAAATCTTTTTTATAAGAAATCTGTACAGTTTAATTATTATCAAGCATCTTCTATGAGATTTAATTTTTCACCTGTTGAATACTATGAAATAGTTCCTTCTGATGCTTTTATTTCAATATATCGTTCTTGCAAAAAGAAATGGAATAGCTGTCGTTTTCCAAACAGCATAAGAAAATTTGACGGTACAACGGAAAAGCTTTGTGAAATTGAGAAATACATTCTTTTGCCTGAAAAACTCAAAAAAGAAATTGACCATCCGTTGCAGAAACTTTTCGATACTTATATGGAAAATCAGAATACATTTACTATTAAAAAATTGATTGAGTTAACAGGTATAAAATTCCCGGAAAAACACACTATTACACATTCAAAATTCCTTGTTGATTGCTATGAAAGCGCCGGATATGCTATTGAACCTGATGCACGAGTTTTGAATAAGCCTTATAATTTTGAACAAAAAGTAAAAGTATTTAAACCTGAAAAAATCGAGTCACAAGCTTCTCTTAATTATTTAATTCCTGCAATATATCTTGATTGCGGTTTCCAAATAGCTTTAGAAGATACAAAACTGCTTGATATTGAAAAAAATTATATAATACAATATGTTTTCAATAATTTTGCTTTAACTTCTTCTGCTAAAGAACGTTTGAAATGTAAGGCTGAACTAATTGAGGAAACGCAAGATATAACAACATCTGATATTACAAAGAAACTACTTTCCAGAATCAATGACATAAACCTTGAAAAATTTTGTAAGTATTTAATTTCGGTTGCCGCATCAGATAATATGGTACAACCCGAAGAATATAAATTGTTAAAAAAGTATTTTAAGAAACTGGGTTTAGCTGATGATTATTTAGACAGGTTGTTAAATGAAATAACCTCAGAAGATAATATAATAGTAAAAAGTCCTTCTTCAAAAACAAGAAAAGGTTCTAAAATACCAATAAAACCAACTGAGTCTAAAATTCAAATTTCATTAAATAAAGAAAAAATTTCAGATTTAATGGTTGATACAAAAGAAATACAAAATGTTTTAAATACTATTTTTGAAGAAGAATCACAAACTGAGGCAATAGAAATAACATCTACAAAGCAAAATGTCGAAAATAATGATACAATAGATGAGAGATATTTGGAATTCGCAAAAATTATTTTGGAAAAAGAAGAATGGGAAACAATTGAACTAAAAAATATCTGTAAAAATTTAAAGCTTATGTTAAATAATGCTATCGATAAAATAAATGAATGGACAGATAATGAATTTGGAGATTTTTTAATAGAAAATAATGGCAATAAAATCAACTTAAATTCAGAAATCATGCAAGCAGTGCAATCAAATTTGGAAAGGTAATAAGATATGGCTAAAGAAGCAGCTGTTAAAATAAAAAATCGTGAAAGAACTGCAATTATAAATTCTTTAAAAGCAGGTATTGTTCCTAAGATAGGGTTGCAGCATATCCAGGTAGGCAGAGCAAAAGAAATTAAGGAAATGCTTAACGATTTCGAGTTAATTTCAGACGGTGCTTCAAAGACAAGATTTATTATAGGTGAATTTGGCAGTGGAAAAACTTTCTTTCTCACGTTAGCAAAATTGATTGCACATGAGAAAAACTTTGTTGTTCTATCTGCTGACATTACAACAGAAAAAGTTCTTTGTTCTTCTGATGGAAAGACAAGAGCCTTGTTTTCTGAACTCATTTCTAATATGTCAACAAAGACAAGCCCGGATGGCAATGCTTTAAAATCCGTAATTGAAAATTGGGCAGCTAAAATAATTTCAGATGAAAACTTAACAGAGGAAAAAATTCATAAACTTCTCTCTCCTTTAGAAAAATATGTATCTTGTTATGATTTTAGTAAGGTTCTGCACGCATATATAGATGCTTATAAACAATGTGATGATATAAAAATGTCACAAGCTTTAAGATGGTTAAAGGCAGAATACACAACAAAAACAGAAGCAAAAAGTGATTTAGGCGTGAGAACAATAATTGATGATGAAAACTTTTATGATTATTTAAAACTATATGCCGGCTTTGTTAAGTTAGCAGGATATGCCGGTCTTATAGTCAATATTGATGAACTGGCAATATTGTCTCGTTTGAAATCAACTGTAAGAAATAAAAATTTTGAAAGGATGCTCACAATTATCAATGATTCTCTTCAAGGCACAACAGAAAATTTAGGATTTATTTTTGGCGGTACACCTGAATTTCTGGAAGATAAATACAAGGGGATGTATAGTTATGGTGCATTAGAAACAAGACTTGCTGAAAATCCTTTTTCAAAAGAAGGTATGGAAGATTTATCCGGACCTGTGATTAGACTAAAAAATCTTACACAAGAAGAATTATATATTCTTTTTATAAATATAAGGAATGTTTTTGCTTCAGGATGTGAAGATAATTTTCTTGTTACAGATCAGCAAATAGAATATTTTTTAAATTGGATAGTTCAACGTTTAGGTGCAAAAGCATTTCTTACCCCCCGGGAATCTATTAAAAGTTTTGTAGGGCTATTAACTCAGTTAGAAAATTATCCTGATACTAAAATAGAAGATTATCTTGGTCAGTGCACAATTCAAACAGAAGAGAATATTGATAACGAACTGGTAAATTTAAGAATTTAGGTTTAAATGACAACAACTTTTGATTTATTGCATCCTAAAATACAAAAAGCTATCTGGAATTTAGGTTGGTCAGAATTCAGGCCAATCCAGGATGATGCTGTATCTTCTTTATTAACAAACAAATCTGATATGCTAATATGTGCACCTACAGCAAGCGGGAAAACAGAAGCTGCATTTCTACCTGTTATTTCTGATATTATTGATAAAAATCCTGAAAAATCAGTTAAGGTTTTATATATATCACCATTAAAAGCTCTTATAAATGATCAGTTTAAAAGAGTAGAACAATTGTGTGAAAAAATTGACTTTCCAATAACCAAGTGGCATGGAGATGCTAATTCAAGTGCAAAAGCGAAATTATTAAAAAAGCCGGGCGGGATTTTATTAATTACTCCGGAATCCCTGGAAGCTTTATTTTTAAATCGTTTTGATAAACTTGTTATGATGTTTAGAGAACTTGATTATATAATAATTGATGAAATACATTATTTTATTGAAAATCCAAGAGGAACACATCTTCGGAGTCTGTTAGCAAGGTTGGAAAATAATATAAAAAAACATCCAACAAAAATTGGGCTTAGTGCCACCGTTTATAATCCTGAAAGTATTTCAGAATGGCTTAATCCTCAAGAACCATCAAGTGTTAAAATTATTTGTGATAATGATATATCTAAGGGTATATCAGGATTAATAAAGATGTGCAACGGTGAGGAAATTGAAAATGAACTTTTTAATGCAGTCAAAAAAGACAAAAATTTAATTTTTGCTAATAATAAAATGTCTCTTGAGTTTTATTGCGACTCAATGAAAGTAATAGCAAAGAAAAATGCGTATCCTGATATTTATAAAATCCACCATGGTTCTCTATCTAAAAATATCAGAGAAGAAACAGAAGCCTTGCTGAAAAAAGAAAAGAATTTGTCAGTTTTTTGCACGAACACACTGGAATTGGGAATAGATATTGGAAACATAAAAAGAGTAGTATTTTTATCTCCGCCCTTTAGTGTATCGTCATTTATCCAAAGGCTTGGAAGAAGCGGCCGGAAAGAAGATGCAGTTAAAGAATTTCGATTTCTGTTACCATATGATTCAGAAAACGATACTTTATATGAAAAACTTAAATTTGAACTGATTCAAAGCATTGCGATTGTTGAATTAATGCTTGAAGGCTGGTGTGAACCATTAGACGCCAATATCTATGATTATTCAACATTTGTGCATCAAATTCTATCATATCTAGGTCAAACCGGTGGTGATACAGCACTGAATATATATGAAAATATTGGAATAAAGTCATTTAACTCAAAGTTTTCTTCCGGTGATTTTATTGAAATATTAAAAAATTTGAAAGATGAACAGATTATATATCAAACAGAGAGTAATTCTATAACGCTTGACAGACTCGGTGAAAAAATTGTTGAAAATTATAAGTTTTATGCTTCATTCGATACACCTGTTGAATGGCGTATTTTCAATAATGGAAAAGAATTAGGAAAAATTCATGAAATTAATTTATTATCTCTTAAACCCGGTAAAAATTTTATATTTGCCGCTAAAAGGTGGGAAATCACAGAAGTTAATGAAGATACGAGAACAATACAGGTAAAACGTTCATTTGATAAAGGAAAAATTAGCTTTGACGGGGATGCACAATTAATACACCCGAAAATACATGAAAAAATGAAATTCATATATGAAAGTAATTTTATTCCATCTTATTTAGCAAAAAATTCTATTCATATTCTAAAAAATATTTTTTACGAATATTCAACGAATATTCAAGCAAAAGACAGTCTGGTTTTACCTGTATTTGGTGGCAGCAGAATCCAAAATACACTGTGTGTTTTATTTGATTACATGGAGATGAATGTAGAAAAGTTACCAATTGGTTTTAAAGCATCTGAAGGAAAAATATTTTTGATTAATGCATTAAAGTCAATCGATTTCAGTACATTAAGTATACAAGATTTGCTATCAAAGTATGAAAGAACCAAAAAGATGAAAAATAAATTTGATTATCTTTTACCGGATAATATTTTAAACAAATCATATGCTGATTCAAATTTAGACTTTTTCGGCACTATTGAATTTATAAAAGGGTTATAAGGCACAAGGTTTATTACTAAAAACTTTAATCCTAATAGAAAATACCCCATTTTATGATAATATTAAAACAAAACGAGGTGTAAGTTGGCATTAAAAGGTGGTTCTGCAGATAAAGCCGGGAATAATTACGAGAATTATTGGACAACCAATGTCCTTTGTCATTTTTTGCTGAATTATCCAGATTGTTCATCTATATATTTTGAAAAACCTGATGAAGTAAATGATGGTTTTGAATTTTCAATATATACTTCAGGCAAAACAGAACATTACCAAGTAAAAAATTATCAGAAGAATTGGACTTGTGCCTCTCTTTGCACAAACAAAATCATAAGCAACTTTTTTAACAAAATAAAGAAAGATAAGAATGCAAAGTGCATATTTTTATCCTGTTCAAATTCTAGCATTCAAGAGCTTATTGACAGAGCAAAGCGAGCAATATCTTTTGATGTTTATTTTACTTCTATGCTAAGTAATGACTTAAGGGCAGACATCGAGTTAATATTGCGAGAAGTATGTAATATTGAATTTCCGGAGTTTGATTTTTTACAATTTGATAACACTAAAAATGAAGACATAAAACTACAAATACAAAAATTAACATATAATTTACTAAGAAAAACAGAATATAGAGTAATTGATGAAATTTCGTTAAATGAACTTAATACTGAATTAATTGCCTCAATATTTAAATCACCAACTGCAGATAATATTTCAGATGGTTTATTTCGTTTTTCTCAAGAAAATTACAACAAAAAATATACTAAATCAGAATTAATTAACTATCTGCAATCTGTTAAAAATTACACCTTTAGCAATTATGCCCTTGATAAGTCTCTTGTAATGCGAATTAATGAACATGTAAAACATTTTATTAGTTCTGATGATTATTTTTATAAAAATTATTTAATTGTAAGACATGAAACTGAACAAATTATCGATTCTATTAAAAATGAAAAAAAGTTCATTTTTTTAACTGGTAATGCCGGTTGTGGAAAATCAATTATTTTAAAAGAAGTTTGCAAATACTGTATTGATAATAGCATTAATGTATTGCCAATCAATATCCGTGATTATGATAACATAAATAACTGCCAGGATTTAGGAGAGTGTATTTACAATAAAAAAGAATCGCCACTAAATATTTTGGTCAATATTTCACAAGGTCGAAGTGCATTGATTGTAATTGACCAATTAGACGCATTAAGTACTGTTTCAGGTAGAAATATTAATAAATGGCAGATTATAAATAAAATTCTTAATGATGCTAAAGCATACTCAAATATAAAAGTTGTAGTTGCTTGTAGAAGTTTTGATTTGGAAAGAGACAGCAGGTTTAGCAATTTTCGAAAGCTAAACAACGATTTAATTAAAATTGTTGATTCAAATGTTTTACCAGAAAAACAAGTAAAGGAACTTTTGTTAAAATTAGGAATGGAAGAAAAAAATATTTGTTCAAAAACAATTTCACTTTTTTCATTGCCATTACACTTGAAGCTTTTATCAGAAATATTAACATCTACATCTGATACAGAATTAAAATATTTAAGTAAAGTAGATTTATTTGACGCATTCTGGAATGCTAAAAGAATAAATGTTGGTTCATTAAGTTGGGTTAATATAATAAAAACCATGGTTAATTATCTCAATAAAAATAAAACTTTGATTGCGCCTTCTCATATTTTTGATAATTTTCAAGATGATTTTGAAAAGATGATATCAAATCACGTTTTTTACAATATAGCTAAGAATAAAGTTGCTTTTTTCCATGAAACATTTTTTGATTACTGCTTTGCAAGAATAATGACCGGTGATTCTAATAATACGTTAGAACAATTCATTATTAATTCAGATCAAAGCCTGTTTATACGTTCGAATGTAAGACAAACTCTAGAATTTTTGAGGATTAATGATTTTAATATTTATCTAGACCAAGTTAGCAAAGTTTTAAACAATGAAAATATACGAATTCATTTAAAACTTCTTGTATTGGACTTATTATGCAATTTTGCTTCTATACATGATGATGAAATTCAAATCTTAGCAAGTATTAACTCAAGATTAAACGAGATTATTTATAAAAAACCTGAATATTATTATTTGATATTTTTGACCTTATTCAAAAACGGAGAGTTGCTTCAAATTTTGAAATCCTCTGATGATAAAAAAATCAATTTTTGTTATGAACTTGTTCGTTCTTCAATTTATAAGGCAAGAAAAGAGGTTCTAAGCCTATTCGAAGAGTTGACTGATGATGAAATTGTAAAGTTAATTTCAAATGATAAAAATTATATGAGATTAACTACAGACAAAATGTTTTTTGAAAATGAAAGATTATATAAAATTATTTTAAAAGGCTTAACAGATGGCATTTTGCATTCAAAAAACTATCTAAACTTATTTATTTATAATCTAAAAGAGACTAATCTGACTTTGGACAAATTGTTCGACATTTTTATCATTGTCTTAAAGCAAGAAACCAAAGACACTAAAAAAAGAATCAATTTACCAAAATTTGACGAAATAATTGAACATACACAAAAGAATCCAGAATTATTTCTAGATAGAACCTTTGATGTTTTTATTGAAATATTGAATCAAAACAAAATTGAAACTAAAAAAACTTCATTAATCTATGATAAATTATTTATGTGTAGAATCTACAATTTTCTTGATAGTTTTATAATTCTTTTTAAGTCAGCAATAGAGCAATTTTCGAAACAAAATCCTGATAATTTTTGGAATTTTTTTGAAAAATATTCTTCTTCTAATTTCGAAACTGTACAATTCCTTCTTTTATCCGGGCTTTCAGAATTGCCTCAAGAATATGCTGACAGAATTCTAAAATATGTTATAGACAAGCCTGAACTACTGAAAATAGGCTATTCATCAGACTCTTGTTACTTGCCTAAATTGTTAATAAATAAGTATTCATCAAATTGTAGCGATGAGATTTTAGAAAAATTATTATCACTAATTTTGAATAGACGAGAAGAATTGGAATATAAGTATTTCTTTGAGATAAAAACTAAAAAGGAATACAAAAATTATAGTCCTATTGATTTCACCAAAGGTGCATTTTTATCGGCATTTGACCAACAACGACTGAAAACTAATATCTTAGGATATAAAACTCTTCAGGAGCTGCAAAGAAAATTTGGAAAACATATACATTTCAAAGAACCTAGCGGTATTGAAGGGGGTATTGAAACCTCGCCATTACCTCGAAGTGCGACAGAAAAAATGACAAATGAACAATGGATTAATGCAATTTATAAATTCCAGGAAAAAGATTTTAATTCCGGTAGTGCGTTCGAATTGTCAAGAGAACTGGAACGCATAATTAAACTTAATCCAGAAAGATTTATCGATTTTATTTATTTATTAGAGCCGCAAAAAACTAATGTCTACTATTATGAGGCGATTTTGAGAGGTCTAACATCTTTAACAGGATTCTTCGAAGCAAAAGAAAAAATTGTAAAATACTGTTTTGGGTTAAGCAAAGAAGCATTCAGTTATGGAATAATAGATGTAATTGATTCCATAATAAATGAATCTGACGTCTTATCACAAGATTTGATAGATATTCTCATTTGGCTTGCAACGAAACATTCAAGTCCAGATAAGCAACTTAATGATAATTTTGATTTTGATGCTATAAATTGCACCAGAGGCCGTGCAGTGAGGTTGATTGGAGAAATACTCAATAAAAAAATAAACTATTTAGAAAAATTTGACTCGGCTATTAAATCAGCAATTGGTGATATTCTTCCAGTGAAAGCTTCTTGCGCATTTTTACTATTTGGTATTTATAATAACAATAGAGAGTATGCTTTAAATATATTGAAGTCATTGGTTGAAAGCAATCCGGAATGTCTATGCTCTAATTATATTCAAGATTTTATTCGGAAAACTCGTTCAGATGATAATTTTGAATATTATAAAAGACTGTTTTCAGAAATAGATACTGAAAATGGTGAAATTAAGGCTTTTATTGGGCAATATTTTTGTAATTTTGCATTGTTCAATAAAGACGCAATTTTGTTTGCTGAAAAATATGTGAAAAATGCTGATTTTGAATATAGGCGAGGTTGTGCAAAATTATTTTCTGCTGCAATCTTGGAAGAAAATTTTATTGAAAACGAGTTTGTTAAAAAGAATTTATTTTTATTAATCGATGATGAAAATGATACAGTTGCAGAAACGGCGATTGATTTTATAGATAAAAGTAAAGCACCTCAAAAGCTACTTAAACAATCAGATATTTTAAAAAAAGTTTTGGACTCAAGATGTTTTCTTAAATCAAGAGACTCTTTGTTATACAATTTAAAATCTGAAAACATAACATCTGACGAATCTGAACTTTTAAGACTTATAATTTTGAAATATATAGAAAAAACAGAACTGGACGTTTCAAGCACAGAAAATCGCTTATATATCAATTCTGGTGATTTGTTCGAATTGATTTTGAAATTTTATGAAATTACTCCCAAAGAAGATGCCATTATACTTGATATTCTTGATAACTATCTCAGCTTACCAACTTATACTTATAAGGAAAAATTTAATCACTTTGAAAGAACCCTATAATAAATGATTTTATAGATATTTAGAAATAAATTCTCTTTTATACGCCCAAACCCATAGTTTCCGCCGTGTAAATGGTTCAAAAAAACAAAATCCACACAAATTCTTTTGGTACGATTAAAAACAAAGAACGAGAGATTCGACGGAGCCGTTATGCGAGCGACACGAGCATTACGGATACGGCTGTCGCTGTGCGACTGATACTCCGTGAGTTTTGACCGGCGGGAAAAATTCACCGGTGCGAAGCTTTTTGCTTTGGGCTTGAAAAAAACTGAAAAAAACGGAGAACGAGAGATTCGAACTCTCGATGCAGATTACTCCACATAACACCTTAGCAGGGTGCCGCCTTCAGCCACTCGGCCAGTTCTCCGTATTTTATTTTCAAGGTACGAATATCGTACCAAAAAAATTCTTTTTTTTCAAACTGTTTATATTTTGTTTACTCCATCAATCTGCGCAAATTAAACACCTATCTAATATTAATCCCGGAATTTTATTGTATGTTATATTTAAGGAAACAAATTAAGGAGATTTTTATGAAAAATTGGATTATTGCATTAACAATATTGATTTTGCCGATGGCAATGTACTTCTATCTTGATAAAACACATTCGGATAAAGCCGGATTTGAGGCTCAGGCGGCTAATAAACCGATGATTATGAAATTTTCATCCCCCATGTGCCTTGACTGTAAAAAACTGGATACAACAATCGACGCAGTAATCCCTGCATATAAAGATCAGGTTGTATATGAAAAAATCAACGTCCAGTCGCAGGACAGCAGAACAACCGGACTTATTAAAAAATATAACGTAACGCTTGTTCCTACCTGCGTTTTCTTGAAAAAGGACGGCTCTTTGTACAAAAGAACCGAAGGTTTTATGGAAAAACCGCAGTTTGAAAATCTTGTAAAAGGCTTGATAAATGGATAATCTCGTAGCAATATTTCAGGCGCACCTGAAAAGCGATTTTTCACTGCTGGTGCTGGCATTGTGCTACCTCGGGGGGCTTGTGGCTTCGCTTTCGCCCTGCGGAATCGGAGTTTTGCCCGTTGTTGTAAGCTACATCGGCGGCTACTCAAAAGAAAAAACCTCAACAACCGCCTTGCAAATGATTTCTTTTCTGCTCGGGCTTTCATTGTGCCTGACAGTTGTAGGGATAATTTGCGCATTGACGGGAAAAGTCTTCGGCGGAGGCAGCAGCCCTTACTGGGTGCTGTTTTTGGCTTCACTTATCTTCATTTTCGGGCTGAATCTTGTCGGCGTGATGGACATAAACTTCCCAGTGCTCGTAAAAAGCTTCCCGCAGAACACAAAACACAGTACATACACATACCCAATGCTGCTTGGAGCCGTTTTTGCCCTTGCAACCACGCCTTGCTCAACCCCAATCCTTGCCGGAATCATGGCGACAGCCTCTTTGTCCGCTAACATTGCATATTCAGCGCTAATGCTGTTTTTATTCTCGCTGGGGCAAGGCACGATTATTGTTTTTGCCGGAATTTTTACATCTTTCCTCAAAAACCTCAAATCCTTTGCCAGATTCACGGAAATTCTCACCAAAGCAAGCGGAATAATCCTTGTTTTGTTCGCTATTTTCCTTTATTACAAGGTATTTTCTAATTTTATGTAATTTTTAGGGGCGGAGGGCGTTCAGACCGTGGATTTTCCTTTTCCGTTCCGATTCCTCCGGGCATTCCGCGTTATGTATGAATTAAAATGATTATTGAGCCCTCCCCCATAGTCACTACAAAGGAAAATCCACGGTCTGAACTCGCTGAATAGTTTATTATCATGTTTTTTTATTTTTCACAAACTTCTACATACGCCAAGTAAATTGTCAGGGATTCCCTTTTTCCGTTCCGATTCCTCCGGGCATGCAACGTAGTTTGTTAATTAAAACGATTATTGAGCCCTCCCCCATAGTCACTACAAAAGGGAATCCCTGACAATTTACGCCCAAACCTCCGATTTATCTGCTATAATCCAATTATGAACAAACCAAAAACAGCAATCGGAATGATGTCAGGAACATCCGCAGACGGCATCGACGCCTGTTTTGTGGAAATAGCAGAGGACTTTTCTTTCAAAATCCTCGAAACCCACTCGATTGACTATCCTGACGAAATCTATAAAAAAATCCTCGCCGCAGCAAACAACAAGGCGGATACAGAGCTTATTTGCAAACTAAATTTCGCCCTCGCGCACCTTTTTGCAAAATGCGCCGGCGAACTCATCGAAAAAAAAGGCGAAAAGCCCGATTTCATCGCAAATCACGGGCAAACAATCTTCCATCAGCCCTCTGCTGAAAATATAGCCGGAATTCCCGCCAGCAGCACGCTCCAAATCGGCGATATTTCAGTGATTGCACAAGAAACCGGCGTTTGTACTATCGGAAATTTCAGAACACGCGACATTGCCGCAGGCGGTCAGGGCGCGCCGCTGGTGCCTTTTGCCGATGAATTGATTTTCAAAAAAGAAATCCACCGCGCAATCCAAAATATCGGCGGAATAGGCAATGTTACCGTACTTTCGCCGGATTGTGAAACCTTTGCGTTCGACACGGGCCCAGGGAACATGCTTATTGATTATTTTGTGCAAAAATTCTTCGACAAACCGTTTGATGAGGGCGGAAAGATTGCTTTGAGCGGGAAAATCGACGAAAAATGGCTCAACGAGCTTTTAAAAGAACCATATTACTCAAAAAAACCGCCCAAAACCACAGGACGTGAGCTTTTCAACGAAGATTACGCGCAAAAACTCCTACAATCCGCACCGGAAGACAAAACCGACCTAATCGCAACAATAACAGGGCTAACTGCACGCACAATCGCAGACGCATACAAAAACTTCGTTCTGCCAAAAACTTCAATAAAAGAAGTGGTTCTGGGGGGGGGCGGAGCGTATAATCAAGCCTTAATCGCCGGTTTAAAAAGACATTTGCCCGATTTGGCGATAAAAACCCATGCGGATTTTGGCATAAACGACAAATATAAAGAGGCGCTTGCGTTCGCGCTGCTCGGATATTGCACACTTTTGCGGATTCCGAACAACCTCCCCGCCTGCACAGGCGCCCGCAAGCCCGTAGTAATGGGAGAAATCGCTTTTTAGCCGCCGGTACAACAAAAACAGGACAAAAAAATGATTCCAACAGAAAAAATCAACCAGAACACTGAAAACATCGACATCTCAACCCCGCTCGAAATCGTCACAATGATAAACGAAGAGGACAAAAAGGCAGCAGAGGCTGTGAAAAAGGCTCTGCCGGAGATTGCACGGGCCGTTGAAATCATCAGCGAAAATTTCAAAAACGGAGGAAGACTATTTTACTTCGGAGCAGGCACAAGCGGCCGCCTTGGCGTTCTGGACGCGTCAGAATGCCCGCCGACTTTCAGCACGGAGCCTGAAATGGTGCAGGGAATTATCGCCGGCGGCGAAAGGGCAATCCGTTTTGCTATTGAGGGCGCGGAAGACAGCGAAGAGCTTGCAAAAGAGGATTTTGAAAGGCTTAAAATCACAAAAAACGACACAATCGTGTCAATTTCCGCCTCCGGCAACGCAAAATACGTTGTAAAAGTGCTCGCAGAGGGCAAAACAGCCGGATGTAAAACCATTGCTGTCACCTCCAACCCCAATGCGAAGATGAAAGAATTTGCGGACTGCTTTATTTGCGCAGAAACGGGCGCAGAAGTGATTTCCGGCTCAACAAGAATGAAAGCCGGAACCGCACAAAAAATGATTCTAAACATGCTGACAACAGCGTCCATGGTCAGAATCGGAAAAACCTACGGAAACCTGATGGTCGATGTGCGCCCGACAAATTCAAAGCTCAAAAATCGCGCCGTTGCAATTACATCGCGAATTTGCGCCTGCGATGAAAAAACAGCGCTGAAAATCCTTGAAAAAAACGGCTGGAATCTGAAAGAAGCGGTTTTGCAGATAAAATCAGGAATGGATTTTGATTCAGCGCGCAAACTGCTTGCACAAAATGAAAATATTTTGAAAAAAGCGCTGATTGCGCTTCAGAACAAAAAATTCGCCTAAAAATGCGACTAAACCGGCGTTGTCCAACCAATTCCCGCCTCTTGCGGAACAATACTCAATCGTTACCGCACACCCCAACCGGAGGACGGACGGTAAGAGCGCAAATTTGCTCACAGCTCAATTTTTCCAGCAATTTACTAATCTATATCGTATTTTTTGAATCGAGCCTGCTTCTCGGCATCAGTTTCAAAGTCGAATCTTAAAATTCCGCCATCTTTCATCACAATGCTTGTTACGCCGGCTTCCGCGTCACGACGAACTGCGGTGACGCCATGCTTACCGATGAGTTTTTTTGCATTTAACAAATCTTTTTCAGTCAAATCTTTCCCGTTTCCGTCCAGTTTTACCAGTTCCTGAAAAATCGTATATTTTGTGCTGGATAAATCAACGGTTCTGCGTCTATTCAGGGTTTTTCCATCGGAACTTACAATCGAAATATCCTTTTTGTCTGAGCAGAATTTAGCAGTAAGGTCGCCTTTCTGCGGAGCTCGACCCTCAGAGGGTTTATAATTTGTAATTGTCAGATTTTTATTAAAATTTACATTAAATTTCTGTGTTCCATCAATAGTGCCGGTTGTAGCTTTGTTTACTACCGTAAAAAAATCTCCCATTAAAATATCTCCTTTTCTGTAATCCTCATATAACATTAAAGTATTTTGAGGAAGAAAAATTGCCCGCAGAGGTGAAAAAATATTAAATTATATTAACTAAACATCCAAATACGTTTCCAGTTCCCACTTTGTGACCTGTTTGCGGTACATGTTCCACTCAGCGCGTTTCTGGGTCAAAAATTCATTAAAAATGTACTCGCCGAGCGAGGCTTTTGCTGTGAGATTCTTTTCAAAGCTGTCAAGGGCGTCCGAAAGGTTTTCGGGCAATGATTTTATCTTGCGGAGCTTAATTTCGTTGTTAGAAAGCTGAAAAAGGTCTTTTTCAATCGGCGCAGGGGGGTCGATTTTATTTCTGATTCCGTCCATGCAGGTTTGCAAAACCGCCGCAAAGGCAAAATAAGGATTTATGCTCGCATCCGGCGAACGGAGCTCGATTTTCGTGTCTTCATCTCTGTTTGAGGGGATTCTGACAAGCGAACCCCTGTTCAGAACCGACCATGCAATATAAATCGGCGCCTCATAGTCTTTTACGAGCCTTTTGTAGCTGTTGACCGAGGGGTTCAAAAGCGCTGTAATCCCCGACACATTCTTCAAAAGCGAGCCGACAACGTACTGCGCGGTTTCAGAGAGCTGATAAGTTCCGGCAGGGTCATAGAAAGCATTTTTGCCGTTTTGAGAAAGCACAAGGTTCAAATGCAGACCCGAGCCGTTGATACCGTAAACGGGTTTGGGCATAAAAGACGCATTCAGGCCGTATTTCAGGGCAATCGCTTTTACCACGAACTTAAATGTTGCAAAATTGTCCGCCGAGCGCAAAACATCGTCATATCCGAGGTCAATTTCATGCTGAAAAGGCGCACCCTCGTGGTGAACAGCGTTAATATCCCAGCCCATCTCCGCCATTGCCGCAACAATGCTCGCAAGAACATCCTCAAGGTTTTCATCGGAGTTCAAATCGTAATATCCGACGGAATCTTTCAAAGTGCTTATTATATTTGAGTTTTCATCGACTTTGAAAAGAAAAAATTCGGTTTCCGGCGCGATTTTCATTGTGTAATTATATTTTTTCGCGTTTTCAATAACACGTTTAAGATTTGCCCTCGGGCAGCCCGGATAAGGCGTTCCGTCGGCTTTGTAAATGTCGCAAATCAGCCTTGCCGTGTTCTGGAGTTTGGAAAACTTAAACGGAAACGCCAAAAACGTATTTTTGTCCGGATAACAGAACAAATCCTCGGTTTCATTGTTTCTAAACCCGCAAACAGCCGAGCCGTCAAAGGAAATTTCGTTGTTCAAAATCCTGTCGATTTCATACGCGGGCAGATTTATGTTTTTTACCTGTCCGGAAATATCTGAAAACTGGAGATAGATGGAGTTTATATTTTTTTCTTTAATTATGTTTTTAATTTCTGCGTCGGTAGGCATATTTTCATTATACTTTAAAAATACTCTTTTTAGTTGAGATTGTTCTTCAAAATTAAACTTTTTGAAATTCAAGCCGAAAATTATTATACAAAGAAAAACCCCATATCTTGAAATCTAAGGAATATATTATTTATGACGAGCACTTACAGCTTTGAAAATCGCAGCGGCGATATTTTTTGCGGCATTGAAGAGTTGAAAGCATATATTAACAAAAACAACTGCAAAACGCTGAACATCGACATTTCTTCGCTTAATTTTATCGACGCAATGAAAGTTTGCGTACTTTGTTCGACATTTCACTTTGCAAAATACCTCGATGGCAGGCTGCGCTGGGTTGTGAAAGACGAAATTGTGAAAAGCCAGATAAAGCCTATGCGCCTGATTAACGTCGATATCGAAACATTGCCGGAATTTGAGGAATTTTCAAAAATCGCATGATTTTTTTACAAAAACCGTAAGCAATACTGACGCATTGCAACGATTGCTCCTTCCCTGAGCGGGGGAAATGGGATTTTAAGATTGTTTAAATGTAGGGTGGGAAAAGTGAAACGGTTCCCACCGCAAAATACCAATGCGCAAATTTTTTTGTTTATTATAAAATAAAACTATGAAAGATATGCTAGATAAAATTCTTCAAATTGAAGAAAAATATAAAGAACTGGGAATTACGCTCTCGGATCCTGCGGTAATTCAGGATTATGAACGCTTTCGCGACCTTTCAAAGCAAAGAAAAGCAATGGAAGAAACCGTTGAGGTTTATCAGCAATGGAAAGCCAACAACGAAGCGATTGAAGACGCAAAAGAGCTTATAAAAGCCGAATCCGACGAAGAAATGAAAGAATTTCTTAAATCGGAAATTGAAACAAACGAAAAGAAAAACGAAGAGCTCTCAGAACGCATGAAAGTCCTGCTTCTCCCGCGCGACCCGATGGATGACAAAGATATTATGCTCGAAATCCGCGGTTCCGCAGGCGGCGACGAGGCTAACATCTTCGCAGGCGACCTGATGAGGATGTATTTGCGTTTCGCGGACAAACAGGGCTGGCAAACACAAATTTTGAGCATGACAGAATGCGAAGCCGGCGGCGTTTCCGAAGTAATCATTTCTATCAAGGGCGACAGCATTTATTCCAAGCTAAAATACGAATCCGGCGTGCACCGCGTCCAGAGGGTGCCCCAAACCGAGTCGCAGGGGCGTGTTCACACCTCCACGGCGACTGTCGCAGTTATGCCCGAGGTTGACGACGTCGAAATCGAGCTGAATCCCTCGGATTTGGAGATTTCAACGGCCCGTTCGGGCGGCGCAGGCGGCCAGAACGTAAACAAAGTTGAAACAGCTGTACGCGTTTTCCACAAACCGAGCGGAATTATGATTTTCTGCACAGAAGAACGCTCACAGCTTCAAAACAAGGAAAGAGCTTTGCAAATTTTGAAAGCAAAACTCTACGACATAGAAACTCAAAAACAAATGCAGGAAATCACCGACCTTCGCCGCTCACAGGTGGGCACAGGCGACCGTTCGGAAAGAATCAGAACCTACAATTTCCCGCAGGGCAGGCTGACCGACCACAGAATCGGTCAAAATCTCAATGTTTGGACGGTTATTGACGGCGATTTGGAAGAATTAATAAATCTTCTTATCGAACATGACCAGAAACTAAAACTTGAAAAATTGGCAGAACTGGATTAACAGTTCTCAAGGGATAACTATGGATTCACAATATTTATTGGCATTTGCGCTGACTTTGATAGCGGGATTTGCAACTGTAGCGGGCGGTTCGCTCTCATTTATCATGAAAAGGACAAACATGCGCGTTCTTGCTATCGGGCTGGGGTTTTCAGCCGGTGTAATGGTTTATATGGCGCTTACAGAGATTTTAAAAGACTCAAGAGCCTATACAGCGCAGTTTTTCGGTGATATGGCGCCGTTGATTACCTTTCTCGGGTTCTTTACGGGTATCGGAATAGCCGCTTTAATCGACTATTTCATGCCTGCCCACTTCGGAAACGATTTAATCGACAAGCCCGAAAGCGAAATCACCGAAAAGGACGAAAAAGTCAACCAGGCCGGCATTTTAACCGCACTTGCAATCTGCCTTCACAGATTCCCCGAGGGTTTGACAATGTTTCTGGTTGCGAGCACAAATATTAAGCTCGGACTTCCTCTGGCGGTCGCTCTTGCCATCCACAACATGCCCGAGGGCATTGCAATAAGCCTGCCGGTATACCATGCAACCGGAAAAAAACGTATTGCCATGCTTTTCACGTTTCTGGCAAGCCTTTCCGGCCCTGTCGGCGCAATAATCGGATTTATTTTGATAAAAATGTTCATGCCGCAGATGGCAATCGGCGTTTTATTCTCAATTGTTGCAGGGATTATGGTTTATATTTCTCTGGATACATTAATGCCGCTGGCGCGTGAATACGGAGAAAATCACGATGTTATGGTCGGGATTTTTGCAGGAATGTTCTTTATCGGCGCAGGGCTCCTGTTAGTTTGATTTATCTTAATTGTTTTCCATCGCACAACGGAAAATGGCATGGAAAAATGGACGATTAATGCGTAATTTGCCTGCGGAAACGTAACCGCATAGCAGAATTTCTATTTTTATTACAAAAAACGCAAAACAAAAGATACAAAGGAAACCGGGGAAGGCTATTTCCCCCGGGTAAAGAGTATTAGTTAATCCTTTGTTTTTAACCGCCAATCAACTGGAGCGCAAGAGCCGGCAGCTGGTTAGCCTGCGTCAGCAGAGCTGCTGTTGATTGCTGAAGAATCTGGTATTTTGAGTAGTTTGCAGCTTCTTCCGCAATGTCCGCGTCCATAATTGTCGATTTGGCTTCTGTCGAGTTTTCTACGTTCGTTACGAGTGAATCCAACGCTGAATCCAGCCTGTTCTGGTAAGCACCGATTGCAGCTTTCCTTGTATTCAAGTCCAAAAGCGCAGTATCAAGCGTTTCAATAAACGCAGCAGCGTTCGTTGCATTCTCAAAAGCAGTAGTAATCGTGTCTGCAGCATCTCCGCCCAGCAAAGTATCAGCATCCGTTGCCGCAAATACCGTAGCGTCAATCACCATTGAGTTTTGGTCCTCATCAGCGTTAGGGCCGACCTGCAATCTCAAGCCGTCCGGCAAGCCCGTACCATCCAGTAGGTGCAGACCGTTGAACTGCGAGGCCGTAGCTACCCTTGTAATCTCTTGAGCACGGTATTGAACTTCATCAGCCATTGCCTGCATAGATTCCTCGGAATAAACGCTGTTAGCAGCCTGCACAGCCAAATCTCTCATCCTCAAGAGGTTGTCTTCAAGAAGTTCAATGTCGCCTTCTGCAATCTGAAGCAGATTTGTGCCGGTTTTGACGTTTGTTTGTGCTACTTTTGAGCCTCTGATTTGTGTTTCTAAATTTGTTGCGATAAACATCCCCGCAGCATCATCAGCCGCCTTGTTTACCTTGTACCCTGTGGACATTCTCTGCAGCGCAGTGTTGAGCCCGTTTGTCGCATTCGTTAAATTCCTTTGGGCAATTAACGAGGACATGTTCGTGTTCACAATAATAGCCATTTGTTTTTCCTCTTTCTTCCATCTTTCGTAATACTCTTTACATGATGGTATTTCTCTCTACGTATCTATTTACGGCACAATTTTTGATAACTTTATACAACTTTAGTATGATATTTCTACAACTTTAGTATAGTATTTTACATAAAAAGTTTAACCCCTCATACCAAAGTATAAAAAGACAAAAAAACAGAGCGTATTTCTACGCCCTGCTCAATTCACTATATTATATATAATTAATTATGAATCGGATTCCTTAGGATAAAGATTGTCAATCAAACTCGACGGCTCCTCGTCAGAAGCGTTTTCATCGCCGTAAAAAACCGTCATATCCGAGGCTTTGAAAGACTGATATTTGGTTTTCATTCTTTCTTCGTCAGCTTTAAGACTAAAAGCCCTGATTTCAGCGTCTGTAACCCTACCGTTTCCGTCAGTATCAATCTGGTCAAAATAATTCAATACAGTCGAGGTCAAACTGCTATTCCCCATTGCGCCCGAAGAGCAAAGCTGCACAATTTCCTGATAAGAAAGCCCGTTTTGCTGAAGTTTTGAGGTAAGGTTCGACACATCATCAGCAGAAATAGTGCCATCTCCGTCTTTGTCCAGTGCAGAAAAATTAGAAGATAAGTACTGGGCAAAGCTTGAATTGTAACCCAGCTGCTGAAGAACCTCTGTGGAGGGATTTGTTATGTCTTTTAGCGAGATTTTGCCGTCAGTACTGTTCTGCGCAAGAATAGAATAAGTGTTTTGTAATCCGTAAAGGGCGGTATTCATTAGCCCTGAGCCGTTTAATAGTCCCATTTTTGTGCTCCGTTCCTGTAATTCTTATAACTCATGTTCAGTTTAATGTTTTTTTGCCAAAAGTAAACCCGCTGATTAAAGTAGATTTAAAATGTACTTTGTACACTTATTCGGGAATAATTTTGAACGCGAATTTTTAAAAAATTTTGAGAAGCATGCCCGCTTTTCATGACAAAATCAAAGACCAGAGCTATTTTCCGGGTAAAATCAGGGCATTTTTGGTTTATACTAAATTATATTATTTTATTTCCGATTTAACCCATTACCCGGGTGGCTAATATTTAATAAAACATGTGTACATTTGTTAAGAGAGCAAAAAACTTCAAAAGCCCGGAATAAGTGCACTTTGTACACTTTTTCCAAAATGCTTATGCGGCAATATTTTTCACCGGATATAAAGATTTTATTAATTAGGGTTGACAAAGAAAACTTTATGATTCATAATGAAAATGTAATAAATAGTGTAGATAAAACACTTATTACAAATCAGATACAAGAAAAGGACAAGAAAAATGAAAGTAAACAGAGTTCTCTCAGTTGACTATTCAAATACAAATAAATCAAGAGTGTTAATGAACAAAAGCCGCGTGCTCGCAGCACCGACTTTCGGAGCAACCCCTGACATTGCCAGACAGGCTGTAACAGACCAGTTCATCGCAAGCGCTAATACCGCAAGACAGAAAAAACGCGATATGGTTGAAGACCCCATGGGCGCACTTTCCGGCAAATTTACTGATTTAATCGGCATGTTCATCCCGAAAAACCAGCAAAAAGCCAGAGAGCTTCAAAGCGCAATTGATTATTATTACAGCTCATCATCAAACAACATTTTGAACAAATAACTAACCCGAAACATATCACAACCCCAACTTAGTTCAGCACCCTGTTTGAATAGTTAAAGAAAAGCCCGATTTTTCGGGCTTTTTTAATTTTTAAGCCTGCTTGCTATAGAAAACTTACACCCTCCGTTCTGTGTATGTTCAAAGGAGCGAAATTAATATATAATATTGTTGTTTTATACTGAAAAAGATTAATTTTTGTAAATATTATGCACAAAAAATTAAAAAACCTTAAAGTTTTATCCCAAAAATGCCGAAGATAAGATGGTAAAGCGGTGAAAGTATGGATAAAATAGCATTACTCAACGAAGATACCTTTGAACAGAGCCTCGGAGACATTCTGAACCTGAACTCCAGGGCTGACAAGCATACAATTCTCCTCGTAGATGACGAGGTGAATAATCTTCAGCTGCTCCGGCGCACGCTCCATCGCGACTACAACATTCTCACCGCAGCTAACGGCAAAGAGGCGCTCCAAATCGTTGAGGACAAGGGAAAAGAGATTTCTCTCATCGTCAGCGACCAAAAAATGCCCGAAATGCAGGGTACAGAGTTTTTAAAACAGGTTTCGGACGAATATCCGGATATAATTAAGATTTTGCTCACAGGGCACCTCGACGTGGACGCAATTGTTGATTCTATTAATGATTGCCACCTTTATCAGTATATTGTAAAGCCTTTTGACCCCGAAGAGCTGAAAATGACCATTGAAGCCGGGATTAAAAAATACGACCTTGTGAACAACAAAACGGTTATTTTAAAGGATTTAAGAGAACTTTTTTACAAAACAATAAAACTCATCGCTGCCGCGCTCGACGCAAAAGACCCTTATACGCACGGGCACTCGCTCAGGGTAACGCTTTATTCAATGATTCTGGCGAAAAAGCTGAATCTTGATGACACAACGCTTGAAGAAATAGAAACAGCGGGGCTTCTGCATGACATAGGGAAAATCGGTATTCCGCAAAGCATTTTATGCAAACCGGGGCGGCTTACGGACGAAGAATTTGCCGTGATGAAATCACATCCCGAGCAGGGTGAAAAAATGCTTATGGGGATTAAAAAGCTGACGGTAATTTCAAACTGGCTGCGCACTCATCATGAAAAATGGGACGGTTCAGGCTATCCGCAGGGGTTGAAAGGCGAAGAAATCCCGCTTTCCGGCAGAATCATTGCTCTTGCCGACACTTATGACGCAATGACCTCGACCCGCTCGTACCGCAAGGCTTTGAGTCATGAAACAGCTGTTGCGGAGATAAAAAGATGTGCAGGAACGCAGTTTGACCCGGTTCTGGCGGATTTATTCGTTCAGGTTCAGGATGAAATTAAAGCCGCAAAGGAAAATCCTGAAGCATATTACCCGAAATACAGTTATCTGCAAAAAATGATTAATGAAACTGCATAATATTTTGGGGATTTTTTACTAAATTGCGTTGGAATGGGGGTTTTAGGGCTGCCAAGCTGTTTTGGGATTGTTCCCCATCCGCATTCGTACGAAATACTGACGTATTTCTACGACTGCTCCTTCCCCGAGTTGGGGAAGGCCAGGGTGGGGAGCGGTTTTGAGGTTGTTTAATTGCCGGGTGACGAAAATAAGCCGTCATTCCGAATTTATTTCGGAATCGCCAGATTGAAGTTGATAAGCCACGCCCTTGCGACCCTGAATCAAGTTCAGGGTGACGAAAAACTGTAGGGTGGGAAAAGTGAAACGGTTCCCACCGCAAGATTGTGCAAAAATGGAGATTTTTGGTTTTAAAGATGGTTTGGGGTCGTTCCCCGTACGCATTCGTACTAAATACTGCGTATTTCAACGCCTGCTCCCTCCCCAACTCGGGGAGGGGCCGGGGTGGGGAGCGGTTGATAAATTCAGTGTAAAGTTGTATACAAATCCCTAATTTTTTACCTTGAAAAAGAAGCGCTTGCATGTAAGAATACTTAAATAATAAAAATAGCTTCCTAAAGTTTACTTTTTATAGAGAAGAGGAGAACACAAATGAAAAATTCCAAAACATTGTTGGTAGGACTTGCTTGTTTGGCTGTCGGCATGCTGTCAGGCGGGTTTGCAGTATCGAATATCAATACAGAAGTAGCTGTTGTTGATGTTCAAAAAGTTGTTTCAGCGTCAAAACAGGTAAATGCGCTGAAAGCAGAACAAAAAGCCAAAATGGAAGGGCTCGCAGCTTTTGTAAAAAAGGCAAATGAAGAAGTAGCTGCCCAGAAAGACGAAGCCAAGAAAAAACAGCTCGCTGACAAATACACAAAAGAACTCAACACCAAAAAAGAAGCAATTAACAAAACCTACACTGAAAAATTGCAGGCAATTGACAAAAACGTTTCCGAACTCATTGCGAAAAAAGCAAAAGCAGGCGGATTCAATGTTGTTCTTGCTAAAGGCGTAGTTCTCTACGGCGGAACCGACATTACAGCTTCAATTGCTAAAGAAGTTAAGTAATCGGGCTTGATTCTTATAAAAAGCACCCTCGAAAAGGGTGCTTTTTGTTTGGCAGGCAAATTTTAACTTGATGTAAAGTTGGTTGCGGCTAAAGGTTTACCCAACAATTACCCTCAGGTGGGATGATTTCGGGGCAAAAACTCCTTATTCTGGACATGTTAATAAAAAAAGGAGTAAAAAATGGGCGAACATATGGATGTAACGATGGATACGAGAAGGGCACACGAATATTTTTTAAACGAATTGTGCTATTCTATCGGGCCAAAAGGGCTCAAAGAAAAAATCAAGAACGATGTGAACAGTTTTAACCTTATTGACGTACGCGGATACGACGATTACATAGACGGGCACATTCCTTTTGCAATGCATGTTCCTTATGATGAGCTGGAAGAGCATTTCAACATGTTTTCAAAGGAAAAAGTCAACATTATTTACAGCTATTCAATCGTTTGCCAGCTTGCAAAAAAATGCGCTGTAAAACTCACAGAAAAAGGCTATCCGGTCATGGAGCTCATAGGCGGGTTTAAAGCCTGGAAAAAACATGACTTTGACATTGTGAAAGATTCTGCTGATATGGGATAGCAGAATTTGTGAAATTTGAACAGATTTGAAAAAACAAAGACAGGGCCTTAAATCGACCCTGCCTTTGTTTTCGGTTTTGCTATTTATTTCAAATATTCTTTATAAAAAGCCTCAATTTTGTCGAATGGTATTTTTTCAAGGTTGTCATACAAATCAACATGATTTGCGCCTTTAATAATTAACAGTTGTTTATTATCACCTTTTAGTTTCTTGAACGCATCTTCGCTGAAATATTTACTGTGGGCTTTTTCACCATGAAGCATTAATACTGCGCTTTGTATTTCGCTGATGTAGGTCAAAATTGGCATATTTATGAAAGACAGAGCTGAAGTCATATTCCAGTTGCCGTTTGAATTAATTGAGCGTTTATGAAATCCTCTTCCGGTTTTATAATAATCATAATAATCCTTTACAAATTGCGGTTCGCTGCCCGTCAACTTATCAGGCAGGCCGGACCCTTGCGCGTAACATCCGTTTTTAAAATCCTCGCTTCTTTGCTTGTTGAGGCTTTGTTTTAATTCATAACGGGCTTTTTCATCCATTGAATCAAAGTATCCGTTGGCATTTACACGGCTCATATCATACATAGTTGAGGTCACGGTTGCTTTTATTCTGGTGTCCATAGCCGCAGCATTCAAACCCATGCCGCCAAAGCCGCATATTCCCAGAATTCCTATTTTTTCGGAATCAACATTTTCCTGATTACTCAAAAAGTCAACCGCAGCACTGAAATCCTCGGTGTTAATATCAGGGGAAGCTACATTTCGGGGTTCACCGGCACTTTCACCTGTGTAGGACGGGTCAAAAGCCAGAGTAACAAAGTCTCTTTCTGCTAATATTTGGGCATATAAACCCGAAGCCTGTTCTTTTACTGCCCCGAACGGGCCGGAAATAGCTATTGCAGGGAGTTTGCCTTCAGAGTTCTTCGGGGTGTATAAATCACCGGTTAATTCTATGCCGTATCTGTTTTTAAAATGAACTTTTTCAACTTTAACTTTATCGTTTTTAGGGAAAGTTTTATCCCATTTGTTTATTTTAGCTTCGCTCATAAGATTACCTCCTGCAATTAAAAATACAAACACAGCCAAGCAGCTGAATATTTTTCCGAGTTTCATATCTTTCCTTTCTGTATTTATAATGTGCTCTTTAAAAAACTATGCTTCTCAACGCATTCTAAAATTGTTTGTGCATATTCTTTGTCCTTGCCATAGAAAATGTGTGAGGCGTCAGGAATGACAATTACCTGATTTCGCTCAGGATGTTTGCAATATGAGTTCAATTTCACCATAAAACCTTCGGGATTTCCATCCGTAAGGCTGTCTTTTTCGCCGATTACAAATGACCCGTTTACTTTGATATTAAAGAGCGAAGCGGTTTCTCCGTTATTGCTGATTACAGGGCAGTTTTTAAGGTTAAAAGCATTATAAAAAGATAAAACAGTTTCTGCCGACATAGGTGAAAAACCTCCGAACAGATAAGGTAGGATTTCGGTTCCTCTGTTTTCGTCAACAAATTTCTTCGCAAGTTCAATACACTCTTTCACATTCGGCATAACCTCAAACCAGTGCGCCAAATCAACAGGCGCAGAAACAATAAAATAATCAACAAAATTGTCAGAAGTATTTCCCAGATAATGAATAATTTTGTTTGAACCAAGAGAATGGCCGGCGAGAATAATGTTCTTAAATCCCAAATCCCGTGCGAATTTTACATAAGCTTCCACATCCTCATAAACCAGGCTAAAATCATCATACACTACTCCTGTGTATTTTTGTTTTCCGGTTGAAAAATCGGAATAAGCAATACAGGAGAAGGCATCCATGGCATGCCCCGCAATAAAAGCAATATTATTTTTGCTCAATAACCCGCCTGTTGAAGTCAATAAATCGTTTTGAAATACATTTGAACAAATACCGCTCATCATTATAACAACAGTATTCATTCTATCGCTTCCCCACATTGCGCCTTTCAGCTCAAGGCCTCTGGGGGTTTTTACTCTTATTATTTCCATTATATTTCTCCTAGTTTTTGAATAATTTCGGCTTTGTCCGGTGTTTCTACATTATTTATCATTTATTAAAAATAGCAAATACTTATATCGCATATTTAAAAATGCTTGACAGGCATAAACAGGAAAGTATATCATCAAAATATGGAAATCAGAGTACTAAAATATTTTCTTGCAGTAGCAAGAGAAGGGAGTATAACAGGCGCGGCAAACTCTTTGCACCTGACCCAGCCCACACTCTCACGCCAGCTGCAAGAACTCGAAAAAGAGTTAAAGCAAAAACTATTAATTCGCGGCAAATACAAGGTTACGCTTACGCCGGAAGGGATGATTTTAAGAAAAAGGGCCGAAGAAATTATAGATATGGTAGAGAAAACCGAGGCAGAATTTTCCTCAATCAGCGATACGATAAGCGGTGATATTTACATAGGAGGAGGAGAGTCCGACTCGATGAAATACATTGCGGAGATTATAAGAGAAATTCAATCTGAATTTTTCGGAATAAAATTTCACATTTATTCCGGAAATGCGGAAGATGTTACGGAAAAATTGGATAAAGGGCTGCTGGATTTCGGTATATTGATTCAACCCGTCGATGTTTCAAAATACGATCACATTACGCTTCCCGAAAAAGATGTGTGGGGTGTTATTATGCGAAAAGACAATCCGCTCTCGCAAAAAAAGAACATAAAACTTGAAGACCTTCTTAAGGTTCCGCTCCTTGCGTCGCGGCAAATGTCGCCAAAATACTCTAAAGACAGCGGATTTCTTGACTGGTTCGGCGATAAATATGAAGAATTAAATATCACAGCAACATATAATCTCGTATATAATGCTGCCGTAATGGTAAAAGCAGGTGTAGGCAATGCAATTAGTCTTGACAAGCTGGCTGATACATCAAAAGAAAGCGAACTCTGTTTCAGGCCGCTTTGCCCGCAGCTTGAATCGGGTTTGGATATAGTGTGGAAAAAATATCAGGTCTTTTCCCCTGCGGCGAAATTGTTTTTAGAGAAGCTGCATGAAAAGTTTAATGCTTAATGTTCATTTTCAACATTCTTGTCCGTATTAATTAAAAATTACCCGATAAAACCGGATTCTGTTTACAAAATCATCTCATTCGAAAATACCTGCAAAGCATTTTCGAATATGCATTACAGGTATTTGCTATTTTTTCAAGAATCGTAAATAATAATTTTATGAATAATAAAGATTTTTTAAAATATATGAAAACGCAATGCAGGGTTGAGCAAGGGACTGAAGTATTTGAAAAATTTCATACACAAAGCCAACAGGCCCTGAAAATTACAATGGAACTTAACAACAAATACCACTCACCGAAGGAAATTGTTGAGATTTTCTCCAAACTTACGGACAAAAAAGTTGACAAAAGTTTCAGAATGTTTCCGCCGTTTTATACTGATTGCGGAATAAATATAACTGTCGGTAAAAATGTTTTTATAAATGCCTGCTGTAAATTTCAGGATCAGGGCGGAATCGAAATCGGTGACAATGTTCTGATTGGTCATTCTGTTGTAATTGCCACGCTAAATCATGATATTAACCCTAAAACAAGGGCAAACATGACGCCGAAACGGGTAAAAATCGGCAGCAATGTTTGGATTGGCTCAAATGTGACAATTCTGCCGAGTGTTGAAATTGGCGATGGGGCGGTGGTCGGAGCAGGAAGTGTTGTTACAAAAAATGTTCCGGAATATTCGATTGTTGCGGGAAATCCGGCAAAAGTTATTAAAACAATAAAATAATCGGGTCAGATGGTTAAAAACTTGCCTTATAGTTAGATTGCAAAGGAGATATTTATGAAAACAATCTTTATAACAGGAGCCTCCTCCGGAATTGGTAAGGAAACAGCTAAACTTTTTGCGCAAAACGGCTGGAGAGTTATTGCCGCAATGAGAAATTTGGACAGAGCAGGCGAATTAAAAGAGATTCAGAATATAGTTTTGGCCGGGCTTGACCTTACAAAACCGGAACTGATTAAACAAACCTCTCAAAAAGTACTAAAAGAATATGATATAGATGTTTTGTTCAATAATGCAGGATATGGAATTATGGGAGCATTGGAGAGGATTCCTGAAGATGAAATAAGGAAATTATTCGATACGGATGTTATAGGCACAATGCTTTTAACGCAGGAGTTTATTCCTCATTTTAAGAATAGAAAATCAGGGACAATTTTAACGACAACATCACTTGCAGGAATAATCGCACTTCCCCGTGACGGAGCTTATGGTGCGGCAAAAAGAGCACAGCAGGGAATGGTTGAATCTCTTTATTATGAATTAAAACCGTTTAATGTAAGTGTAAAGGCAATAATCCCCGGCGGAACAAAAACGAACTTTCAAACTCCGTTTAACGATTTAACAGGATACGAAAAACCCGCTGCAAACCAGAGAAAATACCTGCTTGACGGAAATGAAGAATTCCCCGGGCCTAAAGAAGCCGCAGAAACTGTCTGGAGAGCTGTTCATGACAAAAAAGAAATAATAGACTATCCGGCAGATTCTGTTTGCCAAAAACTTTATGATGAATACAATAAAATGGGCAAGGAAGAATTTAAAAAGTATTTTTATGACAAAATATTTTTAGAAAAAAACTAATTTATCAAATAATTAACTTTGTTGCGGCAAAAAAAAGAAGACTACAAATGTCTTCCTTTTTTAATTTAAACTTTTACACTTTTCTGATTAATCTTATAGAATTTTCTTCAGGCGGAATCGCACCGTAACCGTGACTGAACCCTATGCAGCCCATACCTACGGCACTTACTTCAATATCTCTTAATTTTCTTGTTTTCATAAAATCTCCTTAATTTAAAATCATTTCTGCCATTTTTACGCCCTCATCGTAGGCTTTTTGCAGGTCTTCCGGCAATTGTTCTTCAAGCTGCTGCTTTTTATGAGCGGGGTCGAAACATTTTGCCGCATATTTTGAATAATCGCTGAATTGGCAGGTATCATAAGCGCAAATTCTGACAGGTTTTGAAAAACAGGTTTCAACAGCCCATTCAAACCGCCCCATCATATCGGGATACATCTGATTTGAAAGCTCTTCAGTAATATTCATTGTATAAATAACGGCTGTCGGGAATTTTTTTGGCGCAATTGAAGGGTATCCTTCTTCATATTGAAAGAAAGGAAACATCAATCTTTCAATAAAACACCTCATCACGCCCGTAACTTCGCCAAAATAAATCGGGCTGGCGAAAACAAGCCCGTCGCCTTGTGAAATTTTTTCTAAAATAGGAGTTATTTCATCAGGATAGGAACATTTTCCAAAATTTTTGCCGTCTTTTAATTTACAGGCAAAACAGCTTCTGCAGCCTGAAAAATTAAAATCATAAAGATTTATAATTTCAGTTTCTATTCCTTTTGAATTTGCTCCATCGGCAAAACTGCGGCACATTTTGGCCGTGTTCCAATTTTTTCGGGGGCTGCCGTTTATAATGAATATTTTTTTCATAAAACCTCCTTTTAAATTCTTTTTATAATTTTTGCGGGGTTTCCTGCAACAATTACATTATCGGGAACATCTTTTGTAACAACGCTTCCTGCGCCGACAACAGCGTTTTCTCCTATAGTTACACCTCTTAAAATCGTTGCACCCGCGCCAATCCAACAGTTTTTCTTAATATGAATAGGTAAACATGTTATAACCGCTCTTACATCCAAATCGTGATTATTTGAAATTAATTGCACGTTCGCAGCAAGCATTGTGTTATCTTCAATTGTTATGCCGCCTGAAGCCATCATTAAAGAGCCGTTCATTATAACAACATTATTTCCGATTACAACTTTGCCTAAGTTTACACCCGCAAGGGGTGTTCTAATATCAACATTTTCACCTCTGTTCGGGATAAGTTTATCTAAAAGTTCATTGTATTCATCCGTATAAGGCATTGTATGGTTGAGTTTCCATACATTTTGTACTTCTTTTTTCCATCGTGCCTGTTCTTCTTTTGTTAATTTTGAAACATCTATTCTAAGTTCTTCCATATTTTGCCCCTTATATTAAATAATCTTCAAATATTGCTTCAAGTTGAATTTTACAAAACTCCTCTGTCCAGTCCAACGGCTCAAATTTTTCGTCCGACATACACCAGCAGGTCATCATTCCGTATAATTGGCTTATGATTAAATGAGTTAATAACTCAACGGGAGTTCCCTTTTTAAGTTCATTATTTTTAATTGCTGTTTCTAAAATTTCTTTCAGCATTTCAAAATCATAAACCCATTTGCCTCCATCCTGGCTGTTTCCTATGTTGTTTGGGTCAATCACATCCTTTATCCATTCCCTGCAAATGTTTATTCCGTGAAATTCAACACATTCCATAAATCGATTGAAATATCGGGTTAATTTTTCAATCAAACCGGCATTTTGCATATTTTTTAATTCTTCAGCAATTTCCAAAAAAGGAAGCCTTGAATATTCAAGAATGATGTCCTCTTTCTTCTTGAAATAGACATAAAATGTGCCTTTAGCCACACCTGCCGTTTTTGTTATTTCTTCAACATTTATAGCTCTAAGCCCTTTTTCTTTTAAAAGAGTTCTTGCGGCATTTATTAACCTTTTCTTTGTTTCTGCAGCGGATTGTTGCCGTTTGTTCATAGAATTTTACCTCATTTTATTTTTATTATACAATATATTGACCCAAAGTCAATGACTTTTAGTCACTAACAACTATAAATCACGTTTATTATGCAAAATGGCTGTTAAAGAAACCCATTATTTTCCGGCAAAGTACCTCTACGTACCGCAAGAAGGCGTTCAAAAAAGCTTTAAATTTAATCTAGTATCGCCTGAGGCGATTGAGCTTTCAGCACAACAATGAAGCTTCAGTGCTGCCGGGCAAAAACCCACAATCTAGCAAAAAATATTTTGACCGGTTTTATATCAGCATACCGGAAATTAAGGAAGAACTGATATGAAAATTAACGGACTAAGCTCAAAAGTCAGCAATAATATTACATTTAAAGCGAATATTAAAAATTATAAAACTATAATGGAAAGCATTGCACATTCAGACAACTACTTTTATTCAACAGAACGAAAAGTTCATGATATGAAATGCATAAAAGAAGCAGCACGGGAATTAAAAAAGGTTGGCGACCCTGATACTACACTTTTTCCGCTGCGAGTAACTTCTGACAGCGGCATAAATGGAATATATCCGGGCGCTGGCGCTTATCATGACCTTATTTACAGAGTAGAGGTTACTAATAAAAAATTCCCGGGCATCATTTATAATGATAAATACAAAATTCCAAATATCTCATCAGATAGTCCGATAATAGCCGTAGATTTCTTTAAACGTATTATGAATATACCTTATAATCGTACAACTCTGCAGGGCGATTGTTTAAAAAATAATGTAAGAAAGATAGAAACAAGATTACTAAAGCATATAAGCAACCTTGCACAAAAAGATCCGCATGAAATACTCGAAATGTATAATGTTAAAGACAAATACTGGGTTTCTATAGCAAATGAAGTTAAGGGATACATTCCATATACCTATCCGCATATTGAACAAGACAGAAAAATGTTTAACAAAAGCTATACAGAATATGTTTTAAGTAATACTCAGATTACGCCTTAACTCTGTGCGAAAAGAGGCTAATTTTATAAATAAAAAAATTTTAAGTGAGTAGCAAAAGAGTAAAAAGTACACTCATATTAGGAATTTAGTGTGAGAAGCAAACAACGCTTAAACAGCGGACTACGGAACTCGCAACGGCAGTCTTGGCGAGGTAGGAGCCTTAGACTGGCGAAGTACTGGCAATTTGCGTAGCAAATTGATCAGTAAAACGCAATTCTGGTGTGAATTAACACAGGGTTTGAAAATTTTTAATAGTTAGTTTGATAATTTTTGCAAAATGTAAAAAGTTTTAATATTATACACACTTTTTATTTTGAGAAGTTTTAATATGTTTGTGCTAATGAAATAAGGTAAAGTATATTTTATGAAAACAATAAAATCTATTGCAGGTGCGGCAATTACAGCATCGTCAAAAACTCTAAAAAGTGGACGTCGTAATATACCAAGATATTTTTATCATGTAACAAATAAAAAAAATTATGAAATTATGCTTAAAGACGGCTTCATAAAAGCCAGTCATGACGCACGCGTAGAAAGCAATCTTAACGGAGTTTTTATGTTTGACCTTAAAAACTTTACTAAAAGATGGTGCCATATGGGATTTGATATAGGAGAAAATCCGGGAGAGAATTTTCTTACACTTGCAAAAGGTTTATTTATGAAAAGTAGCTCAAATTCTTCAGATATCATAGTATTACGAATACCAACCAAAGAGCTACCTCTAGATAAATTAAAATGCCGCATTCAAGGAGGTACAAATATATCGTTGTCTCATGCATTTAATGGTGATATTGTTACCAGACAAAAACATTATACAAGAAAACGTCTGCCTGTTGAATACATTTTTGAGGGAAATATTCATAGACTGTGTTCAAAAAGCAGGTGAAGCAAATACAGGTGTAATTCTTGAAGAAATGTTGAAAGAAGATATGTCAGGTCTTTCTCTTTATCAAAAATTAAAACCTAAAGAAATTCTTGCAAATCTTTTTAAGGGGCAACCAGAAGAAAAATGTATTGAGCAAGCAAATAAAAGCTCAATAAAATTTAGAAATTTATTTGGATAAAAGTGTTGGTAGTCATTACCGACTAAGTGGAAATTAGAAGCATTTTTAGTCCAAAAATAGTCCGTTTTTGTCCGGTCTGGAATAAAATATTTAAACCGCTTCCGACTTTTAAAATTCAGTTATATTAAGTGTTTATGGACTTTATAATTAACAATTCCGGTATTCAAACTGGACATTAAAATACATCTGGCAAACTTGTTTGCTTAGAAATGCGCGTGAGAGGCAAAAATATTAGAAAAAAACAAGCGGACGACGGGACTCGCAACGGCAGTCTTGGCGAGGCACGAGCCTTAGACTGGCGGA
>QWCY01001329.1_pt1 | contig 36401 bp, 22 predicted proteins | sample 1972631 | NCBI WGS metagenome assembly QWCY01 (sample SAMN09866696, study PRJNA288562) | Human gut metagenome isolate pre1_stool, whole genome shotgun sequencing... | isolation source: gut | host: Homo sapiens | place: USA: California
CGGCGACCTCCGGGGCCGAGGGTTCCTGGGCATAGGCCTTGCTTTCGCGGCCGATATGGTACTCCGCACCGGCCAGGTAGCCGAGCACGCCGTCACCCGTGCAGTCGACAAACATCGCCCCCTCGAAGCAGTACTCCATGCCGTTCTGGAGATGGTGACCCGCGACCGACACGATGCGTCCGCTCTCCATGGCGACCTTCCAAACCTGCACGTGCTGGTAGATGGCGACCCCCGCCTTTTCGAGTAGCGATTTGCGGATCTCGGCCTGCTGCTTGCGGCGGTACTCGTTGTTGTTTTGGTTCAGCTCCGACTTGGTGATGTTCTGCCGCTCTGATACAGAAAGGTTTTCCTGCGCCTGCGTCATCAGCTCCGAGGGCGGGCCCTTGTAGTCCCGTAGGGCGGGTATCGGCAGGTAGCGCTTGATGTAGCCTGTCCGGTTCTCGCGGACGAAGTAGGCCTCGGGGTTGTTCTTCTCGGTGATGTCTGCGTTGAGTATCTGGCAGGTGATGTTGCCCAGCTCGGGGTAGAGGTTTTCAAACATTAGGCCGTTGGCACGCACACCCAGCGCATGGTTGCCGCCCAGCCACGGGAGATTGTCGACCAGAACGACCTTCAGGCCGTAGCGGGCCGCGGTCAAGGCTGTAGCACAACCCGCGATGCCGCCGCCCACGACCACTAAGTCAGCCCCGGCGACACGCTGCGGGGCTTCGTGGCCCAGCAGTCGCAGTCGCTCGGCGGCAAAGGCGGTATAGTCGGCGGGCGGGGGTGTCTGCTCCCGCGAGAGATAGAGAGCGTCGCAACGGCCGTTGAAACCCGTCAGGTCGTGCAGGGCCAGGCGCACATCGCCCTTGGCCAGGCGCACAGCTCCGGCATACTGCCACTCCCAGCCGCTGCCCGTAGTGCCCAGTTCTGCCGGGAGGGGCGTGCCGTTGACCACCACCTGGAAAGCCCCCGGGCCCTTGCCCTCATACCAGGGCGAGGTCCAGTTGTAGGTGCTCACGTAGAGATGGTAGTCACCCGCTTTGGGCACCTGCACCACGGTCTCGGCATCCGCGACGGGACGCCCCAGGCCGTGGGCCATCAGGTAGGCCGAGCGTATCTGCTCGAAAGCCTGGTGGTCGGCGACCCAGCCGCCCTTGTCGGCAAAAGCCTCGGTCTCGACCAGCAGCTGTGCCGAAGCCCGCCCGACGGCAATCAATGCGCACAATATCAGTAGTTTTTTCATGCCCTCATCTTTTTATTCGACCACGAGGGCCTGGTGTTTCGGGCCGTCGTAGTCGTAGGTGAAGTAGTCGAAATCGGCATATCCGAGCCCCTCGGGATGCATGCTGAAGAGCGAGATGAAGATGCCGTTGAAACCCGCCGTCGTCAGCGTGAAAGGCCCGCCCGCGGCATGGAACGTCCGCCCGTCGGGACTGTACGAGGCGGTCGCGGTGCGCTGCTTCAGACAGAGCCTCAACCATACCCACGGCCCGTCGACGGCCGGCAAAAGTGTCGTATCCCGACTGGTGGTGCAGACGACATGGTGCGCGCCCCCGCGGCACTCCACGCCGAGGGCGGCATGGTTTAGGCCCGTCAGCACCACCCCGGCCTGCTGGCCCTCGGCCAACCCCCCGACAGCGAGCTTGACGGTCACAGTATCGGTACCGCGGCCCATCTTCCGCAACATAAGCCTGTTGGGGAGCGTGTGGTAGGGGCGCTTCGGCTGCTGCGGGGCTGTGGCACGAAGCCGCAGGCAGCCCGGACGCTCGGTGAGCGACCATTTGTCCGGCATCGGGTTGCCGCTCCACCGCCACTGGGGACGCATCTGCGGCAGGTTGAAGTCGTCGTCGGTCTGCACGCCGCGCACGGGCTTGCCCTGCACGGGTTTGCGCGCCTGCCAGACCGTATTGCCGATGCCGTTGCCGTCGGCATCCTCACCCAGCAGGGGCCAGCCCTCCTCCCAGCGCACGGGAATCAGGAACTGCGGACGCCCCTCATAGGAGTCTTTCGACTGTACCAGCTGGTGGAGATACCACCACGAGCCGTCGGGCACCTGCACCAGGGCCCCCTGGCTGCAACTGCGCTGCGTCACGGCGTCCTTTTCGAGCAGCACCCGTTTCTCATACGGGCCGCTGATGGAGGGGCTGCGCAGGACTATTTGCCTGCGGTCGACCTTGTTGCCGCGTCCGTCCATCGTCCACTCGGAGATGAAGAGGTAGAAGAGGCCATCAATCTTGTAAATCTTGGCCGCCTCGGCTCCGACACCCACATAGACATCGTGTCCCTCGTCGAGCAGGCGGCTGCCGTCCCAGCTCAAGCGGAAAAGGCGCTGGTGGTAGACCCGCTCCTTCTCCAGCTCGTCAATCTGGTAGTTGCATATCAGGTAGGCCTGCCGCTCCTCCTCGTCCCAGAAGACGGCAGGGTCGGTCATTCCCTTGCGGGCGAGCATCAGCTGCGGCGCACTCCACGGCCCGTGGATGTCGTCGGCCCAGCAGACGAAGAGCCCCATCTCGAAGTCGATGAAGTAGCAGAGCCAATGGTCGTCACGGCGCACGAAGTCGCCGGCCCACACTCCGGTGCGGGTCTTCCAGCCGATGGAGTCGACGAGGCCGCCCGTAATCTCCCAGTTGACCAAATCCTCCGATTCGAGGATGGTCATCCCCGGTGTCAGGGTACCGCCCGAGGAGATCATGTACCATTTGCCGTCGAAGGCTTCGACATCGCTGTCGGGGAAGTTGCTGTTCAGCACCGGGTTGCGATAGGAGCCGTCGCCCTGGTCGCCCCAGGAGCCCAGCCGCGGGGTCTCAAGTTCACGCACCTCGCCCCTCCGTGTGCCGCATCCGGCCAGGGCCAGGCATATCCAAACATAAAGCAGTGTTTTCATTGGCGGTATATGTTTAGTCCAGCGGTGCGGATTCGTAGTCGGAGGGATTGACCCAGTCGGTCTGTTCGGAGGTTGCCTCGCCACGCATGTAACGCTCGTAGAAGTCGAGACTCGTCGGCTGGAAGAAAGGATAGGTGTCGAAGATGTCGCCATCGCCGCACACACGCGGGTCGCCCGTTGCGCGCAGTTGCGCGAAAAGTTTTTCGCGCATCCGCGCCATGCGCTCGGCATGGGCTGCCTCACCCGCGAGATTGTGCATGCATGCACGGTCGGTCGTCAGGCAATAGAGCTCCTCGGCGGGGTGTTTCCCGAAGGAGAGCTGCCACCAGGGGCTCTCCTCGCCACGGCGTCGGCCCTCCAGGATGGTCGTCTTGGTCGGCGAGCCGTCGGTGTTGAGGTAGCCCGTCTCGGGGTTGCCTGCGGGCCACAACTCGGGCTTGAAATTGTGGATGTAGAGGTATCCCTCCTCGATAATCGAGCGAATCGGATAGCCCTGGTTGCGTGGCCGCCCGTAGTCGTGGCGCTCCTGCCCCAGGAGGATGCTGCTGCGGTCGTGACACGGGGCGTCGGCCAGCAGGTCGGTGAGCTCACACCCTGCGGGGTCCATGCCGTTGGCTACAGCATCGACACCCGCCAGACGCAGGAAGGTCGGGGCCCAGTCTATCAGGCTGACATAGGCAGACTCCTCACGCCCGGCATGACGGATACCCGCGGGCCACATGACGGCCAGCGGCAGGTGGTTCGAATATTCGTATTCCAGTCCTTTGCAACGCGGGAACGGCATTCCGTTGTCGGCCGTTACCACAACGATCGTATTGTCCAGTTCGCCGCTCGCTTCGAGCATGTCGAGGATGCGTCCCAGGTGGGAGTCGAAATATTCGATTTCATAGGCGTGGTCCAACAGATCGTGGCGTACGGTATCGTTGTCGGGCCAGAAAGGCGGTATGCGGTCGATATCCGCAAGCGATTTCCCGCCTTTATTTACGCCGGATTGATATTCATAGGCCCGGTGGGGTTCGTGACAGCCAAACCAAAAGACCCAGGGAGAACCTTCGGGCTTTTGTCGCAGAAATTGCTCGAAATTGGCGGCGTAATCGATTTTGCTGATTGAGGAAGTCGGCGGAACGAGCCGCTGTTGCTGATAGGGGATTCCCGTCAAACGGCGCGGTTTACCATGGATAGTGCGAGGATTTCCGGGCGCCCAGCCTTTTCCGGTAAAAGCAGTGTAATAGCCGTTCTGCGACAGGGTTTCGCAGAAGGTCGGATAGCTGTTCTCGGGCCAGTAGCCGATGTGGTTTCCGGCCTCCTCCAGTTGCCACGAATAGCGGCCCGTGAGCAGGCACGCACGCGAAGGGGCCGACTTGGCGTTGGGCGTGTAGCAGTTGGTGAAGAGAATGCCCTCGGCGGCCACGCGGTCGAAGGCGGGGGTGTGAATCCAGTTGCAGCCGTAAGCCCCGGCGAAGGGGTAGGACTGGTCGTCGGCGATGGCTATGAGGATGTTGGGGCGCGTACCGGCCAATTCCGCGGCGGGGTCACTGCATCCGACCGCCAGCAGACCGCCGGCGATGAGCATTTTGGGTTTTCGCGTGATTTTCATTTGGAGACGTTGTTTTGGGTCCGTATAAAAGCGGCGTCTTTGGCGGGGATGCGCAGGCGTTTTCCGTTGGCCTGACAATCATAGGTCTCGTTGGAGAGATTGGCCACAACAAGGCCGTGTTCGAACGCCCGCGTGACAATCTCTGAAGCGCTGTGCACGGTGATGCGGGAGATTTCAATCGGGCAGTCGGCATCCTGCATCATGAACCGCAGGTTGAAGCGCTGCTCGCCCTTCGGGTTGTAGATGAGTTTTTCCTGGCTCATGTAGTCAAACGTGTTGGCGAAATAGAAGCGGTGGGTGGCCCACTTGTCCGAAACCACCGAACGCTGCTCCATGAAGCGCTTGCGCTGGTTGTTGGCCGCGACAACCAGCGCGCGGTTGTATCCCTGCGGCTCCTTGCTGCCCTCGCCCGTCGAGCGCATCGTCACCTCGACATAGACCTCGTTGTTGATGTAGGGGACCTTGCAGAGGACAAATCCGCAGAGGTCGCGTGTTCCGGTCGGCCGTATCTCCAGCGTCCCGGACTCCGTGATGCGGGCCGTGGCGTAGGTGTTCTCCGGCGTTGCGCTCAGGTGTATGCCGTCGGGAGTCTCCTCAAGCAGGCGGGGCGATACGGGATTGCCCGCCCCTTGCAACACATCGGGGGCTTCGGCGGCCAAATGGCGCGGCGGGCCGAGCGGCCGCCCCAGCCAGCCGAGCACCGGCTCGTCTTTCCTGATATTGAAGACCTCGCGCAAATCGGGTATCTCGCGCAAAGAGAACCAGCTGTTGCACAGCAGGAAAGAGTCGGTAAAGGTACTCAAGGCAAACCCCAGGCGGTAGTATTGCAACATCTCCGAGGGGGCCAGTTTCTCGGGGGTGTTGTAGCGGAAAGCCCCATAGTTGAATTTCGGCGTAGCGGTCAGCGGCTTCCAATGGGTGAGCATGTTGTATACCGTCGACCAGGTGATGTATCCATAGGGCCGCTGTTCCGGAATGCCCTCCATTTCCACGCCGCTCAACACGCCGTTGCCCGTTTTCTGGCAGCCGGGCTCACGGCCGTCAGCTGCCAGGATGCGGTCGGGACCCACGGCAGCCCGCAGGCGGGTGAGAAAATCGAAGCACCCCGGTCCGTAGGTCTGGCGGCCGTCCACCACGCCGTCGTCCTGCCGTCCGTCCATGTCGACATCGGCCCGCTGGCCCAAGGCCTTGCGGCGCTCGTGGTAGCCTGTCGTGGGGATGCTCATCATCACGTCGAACTGCACGCCGTCGAAGGTCTCCCAGCGGCCACCCGGGGCGAAATTGCCGGAGAGCTCCTCCAGAAGCACGTCGGCACAACTCCTGCCCTCGGCATCACGCGGACAGACCGTGGAGAGGTTGTAGTACCACACCATGTTGGTCGTCGCCTCCCAGGGGCCGCCCATCACGTGGGGCGCGGCGTAGGTCTTGCCGGGCTCAAACGCCCGGGCCGTGGAGTTGAACATCGCCCGCCGCACGCGGATGCGGTTGCCGCGGATGTTGAGCAGCCGGACATATTCGGCATGCTCCCAGTCGAAGGTGCCGTCCTCCCTGCGGCGCACCAGGGTGATGTCGTCGGGGGTGTTGAATTTCGCGCCGTTGTCCATGCGGAAGTGCGACGGGTCGTCGACCTCCAGCCACACTTCGGGCTTATAGGCTTCCGACGAGGCGTCGGGCAGCGCGTTGAGGACATTGGCTCCCTCGAAGTAGAGCCAGTGGCCGGGAGAAAACTTTTCCAGGCGATAATCGGGGATGCGCCCGCGGCCGTTGAGGTGGACCATCACGAATTTCTCGGGATAGTCCTCCTTGAAGCGGCGGAACCAGTTGTAAATCTGCCGGTGGGGGTTGTTGACTATCAACTCCTCGTATTCGGTTTTACCCATGATGCCCGAAAGGTCGGACATGCGGCGGCTCCATTCGTCATATTTCTCCTCCATGCCGGCATAATGCCAGCGGATGCTGAACTCGGCGATACGGAAGTAGCCCGCCCGCGGATAGTTGTCCTGTAATATCTCCAGTTTTTCGAGCCGTTGTGCGGCGGCATCACTTCCAAGGCCTCCCGCCAGGAGCAACAGAGAAAGTATGAAAAGTCTCTTTTTCATGTTTTTTCGTTATTTGAGGGGTGCACCCCTTTTTATCAGTTTCTTCAGGTCGTCCAGGTGCTTTTCATAGACTCCCCGCGGCAGGACACCCTGTTCCTTGCAGATTTTGGCCGCCATGCCGGTGACCTCACCGGCCATGCCGAGCGTCATCTGCACGCGCACTGTGCCCAAGGCCTGGTGTGTCACGCTCATGCAGCGGCCGCCGATGAAGAGGTTGTCGACATTGCGCGAATAGAGTACCCTATAGGGCACGTCGTAGCGGTCAACCTTGGCGAGGGGCTTGTGATGGGTGCAGTAGGTGATCCACTCCCAGCCCGGGTAGCGCTTGGCGTTCTCCGGCTTGGCGTAGTGGAGATCCATCGTCCAGGTCGTCGTGAAACTGGCGTCGGGAAACTTCACGCGCTCCAGGATGTCGGTCTCGTCGAGAATCACGTCGCCTAGCAGGCGGCGCGACTCGCGCTTCATGGCGATATGTTGCAGGTAGTCGAGGCGGTAGCCGGCGTATTGGGGATTGTGGTGCTTGAGGTAGGCCCAGTTGCCGAAGACGGCCCGTAGGAAGTTGTCGCGCACAAGTTCCGCCTCGGTAGCGTTGTCTATCTCGAGGCCGGTCTCCCACCACCAGGCCCAACTGCTGTGGTTGATGTGGTACTCCTTGTCGACACGTATAGCCCACGGCAGCTCCTCGGGACGGGGGAACGAACCCGCATCGGCACGCGGGAAGGCATACCACTGCATCGTCGAGCCCATCTTCTTCTGGTCGGCGACCTCGGGAGCCGAGGGCTCCTGCGCCACGTCGCGGCTCTCGCGGCCCATACGCCAGTCGGCTCCGGCCAGGTAGCCCACCGTGCCGTCGCCCGTGCAGTCGGCAAAGAGCCCTCCCGCGAAGATGTACTCCTCGCCGCTTTTCAGGCTCTTACCCTTCACCGAAGCGATAAGGGTCCCTTCCTTCACAACCTCAAAGATTTGGATGTCGTGGTAAATCTCAACCCCGGCCTCGCGCAAGAGAGCCTCGCGTTTCAGGGCAGCATTGCGGCGCAGGTACTCCTGTTGCTTCAGGTTCTGCTCCTGGCGGTTGGCCGAGGTTTCGCCACGGGCCTCCAGCCGCTCGATGGAGTTTAGCATGTCCGAGCCGCGGGCGTCCTGCACGGGGGAGTTCAGCTGCTGCTCGTAGTGCGCATACCGCACGTCGCCGAAGCCCGTCGGGTCGACCTGGTAGGCAGCGGGGTCGTTCTTGGCGGCCAGCTGTACGCCTGTCACCTGGCAGGTGATGTTGCCCAGCTCGGGATAGAGGTTCTTATACATTAGCCCCGAGGCGCGGACCCCCAGCGCGTTGTTGCCGCCCAGCCACGGGAGATTGTCGACCAGGACAACCTTCAGCCCGTAGCGGGCCGCGGTCAGCGCGGTCGCACACCCTGCGATGCCGCCGCCTACGACCACCAGATCGGCCTTCGGGGCGACATGGGGCGTACCCTGCCCCAGGAGTTGGCGGCGCACCTCCTCCATGCGAGCATAATCGGCGGGCGGGGGCGTCTGCTCCCGCGAGAGATAGAGGGCGTCACAACGGCCGTTGAAACCCGTAAGGTCGTGCAGGGCCAGGCGCACATCGCCCTTGGCCAGGCGCACCGCCCCGGCATACTGCCACTCCCAGCCGCTGCCCGTAGTGCCAAGCTCCGCCGGGAGGGGCGTACCGTCGACCACCACCTGGAAAGCTCCCGGGCCCTTGCCCTTATACCAGGGCGAGGTCCAGTTGTAGGTGCTGGCGTAGACATGATAGGTGCCCGCCTCCGCTACCGGCACTGTGGTGGCGGCATCCGCGACGGGACGTCCCAGGCCATGGGCCATCAGGTAGGCCGAACGAATCTTGTCGAAAGCCTGGTGGTCGGCGACCCAGCCGCCCTTGTCGGCAAAAGCCTCGGTTTCGACCAATATTTGCGCCGCAACCGGACAGAGGCCCGCCAACAACAGACACAGGGTTACTATACTCTTCTTCATCTCAAAAACCTTCTTATTTTACCTCTTCAATCAAAAAGACGGCACTCTCATACTGGCGAGCTATCTGCAGCTCGACGCCTACCTCTTTCAGGTATTCGCCGTCGAAGACCTCGCCGTCGCCCCAGAACGATTTGCGCGGGCTGATTTTGTTAATCTCGGTCAGCCGGTAGTGCTTCGCGGCATCCAGCCCGTGGAGGTGCACCGTGGGGCGCACGCCGCGGCGGTTGAAGCCCGTGCAGTAGGCAAAGAGTACCGCCTTGCTCTTGTCCTTGCTTACCAGCATGTTGGCCGCATGGTTGTTCGTGCAGGCGTAGGGCGAAATCAGCCGGTAGAGGTCGCCGCGGGTGACCAGCTCGCGGATATGCGTCTTGTAGTTGACGATAGCCTCACGGGCAAAAGCTTTCTCCGTTTCCGACATGTTTTTCGGTTGCAGTTCCATGCCCAGGCGGCCGCTCATGGCCACGTCGAAGCGGAACTTCAGCGGCGTGATGATGCCGGTCTGGTGTCCGGGCGAGGCCGAGACATGCGAGGCGGTAGCCAAGGGGGGATAAATTAGATTGGTGGCATACTGCATATAGATGCGCTGCAGGGCATCCGTATTGTCCGAAGTCCAGAATTCGTCGTGATATTGGAGCGAGCCGTAGTCCACACGCCCGCCACCCGAGGCACAGGCCTGCAGCATCACGTCGGGATACTTCTCGCGGATGCGCTGGTAGATGCTGTACAGACCGCGGGTGTAGTCGACCCAGAAGTGGGTCTGACGGTCGTCGGGCAGATACGTTGACCCCACCTGCTCGACATGGCGGTTGGCGTCCCACTTGATGTAGGCGATGTCGGGGTGGGCCGTCAGCAGGTCGTCCACCACCTTCCAGACAAACTCCCGCACGGCAGGGTTCGTGAGGTCGAGCAGCAGCTGGTTGCGCATCGTTATCTGTTCGCGGCCGGGGCTCTGTACGATCCAGTCGGGATGGCGCTCCGCCAGCTCGCTCTTGGGGTTGACCATCTCGGGCTCAATCCAGATGCCGAACTTCAGCCCCTTGCTCTTGGCGTGGTCGATGAGATATTGCAGGCCGCGGGGCAGCTTCCGGCTGTTGACCTGCCAGTCGCCCAGACCCATCTTGTCGCTGTTGCGCGGATATTTGTTGCCGAACCACCCGTCGTCGAGGACGAAGAGTTCGATGCCGAGCGCCGCAGCGTCGTCCATCATGTCAGTGAGCACCTTCTCGTCGAAATCGAAGTAGGTACCCTCCCAGCTGTTGAGCAGGACGGGGCGCTCGCTCATGCCCGCATGGAGACTGTATTTGCGGGCCCAGTCATGAAAATTGCGCGAAACCTCACCCTGGCCCTCGGCGCTGTAGGTATAAATCATCTTGGGGGTCTCGAAGCGTTCGCCGCGGCCGAGCGTATAGGCCGAGAGGAAGGGGTTGATACCGGCCAGCAGGCTCAAGTGGTCGCGCTCGTCGACCTCGAAGGAGAGCTTGTAGTTGCCCGACCAGGCTAGGGCCCCGCCGATGCAGCGGCCGCTGTTCTCTTGGGCGGGGGCGTCGAGCGAGAGGATGAAGGAGGCGTTTTCGCTCTGGGTCGTGCGTATGCCCTTCTTCGACTCAATGACCTTGAAGCCCGGCTCCAGCCGCTCCTCTATGCACTTCATCTCGCTGGCCCACGTGCCGTAGAAGTGGGTCAGGTAGTAGGCATTGGCGCGGAAGTTCATAAACGACGAATAGACGCGCTGCAAGGTCACCTCTCCGCGGCCGAGGTTCTCGATGACGGCCCACTGGGCCACGACATCCTCGGCTTGGTAGGCCTTGACATGCAGCTGCACGCGTAGCGGCTGTACGCGGTCGCGCAGCGTGAAGACCGTATGCTCTACACCCGCCTCGGTCGTCTGTTCACACCCCTCGAAGGCGAGTTCGGTGATGAGGCTGCCGTCGGCGTTGACCATACTGAGGGCCGGCTCGGTGACATAGCCCATGCCGAAGGCCGGGTAGGCCTCGTAGTTTGCCTCGCGGCGGCAGTCGGGGCGGTTGTAGCCCTTTGTGCGCGAAAATTGGTCGACATCGTGTAGGCGCGGGCCGTAGTAGCGGAAAATGAGCTTGCCGTCCTCGCCCACCGTGTAGACCAGTTGGGTCTTTTCGGTCGTGACGGGATAGACCTGCCGGGGGGATGCAAGGGCAGCCGCTGGGCTGCCTGCCAAGCCGCATGCCAGGGCGGCAAAAAGTGTCTTGAATAGCGGTTTCATCATCAAATGGGGTTGTGTGTTGGATTATTCAACAAGCAGTTTGTCCTGGTAGATATAGGCCTTCCGGATTTTCAGGAAGGAGGGCGCGGTGTTGGGTGCATGGTAGGAGGTTATTAGCCGTCCGGCCTTGTTCTTGAAGAACATGGCGTGGCCGCCTCCTGAGATCAATGGCGCGGCAACCTGATACCAGGGGCCCAGCAGTCCCTCCTCGGAGTAGGCCTGCCCGACGGCATAGCGGCCGTTGTCGGCCCGGAAGCTCGACCAGGTCATGATGAGCCGGCCGCTCTCCTGGCGGATGATGAAGGGGGCGTCGGTCACCTTGCCGGTGACATTTCCCGAGGTAATGTCACCGACCCAGGGAGCCTCCGAAGCCCGGAACAGCAGTTTCGGCTCGCCTTTCAAGGCCGACAAGTCCTTTGTCATCTGCGCGGCATAAATCTCGCCGTCGATAGCCTCCAGCCACTCGCGGCAGTAGATCATCCACGGCGTCCCCTCCTCGTCGATATACAACGAACCGTCCAGGCACATCTGGTCTTCGGGCGTGATGGGGCTGTTGGTCAGGGGGAAGAAGGGCCCTTCGGGGCGGTTGGACTCTAGGACGGAGACGCCGCGCTTGGCGTTCTGGGCACTGAAGGTCACGAAGAGGTAGTAGCGGCCTTTGTATTCGTACATGTCGGGGGCCCAGAAATCCTGCTTGCCCCAGAAGTCGGGCTCCGGAATAAAGGAGTCGCACTCGTAGCGCCAGTTTTGCAGGTCGGGGCTCGTATAACACTTGATTTTCCCGCCGCCGTTCACGTGCAGGTAGTAGATGCCAGAGGGTTCGTGCAGATAGATGAACGGATCGCGGCACTTCAGCGTCTCGGCCTTGATGTCGTAGACGACCGCGGCACGGCTCTCCTCCTTCGAGCAGGCAGTGACCACAAGACAGAGAAACAACAAGGTCTTGAGAAGGGAGATGCCCTGCCGGCAAATCCCCCCGCACGCATTTTGAGTCTGTTTTACCATTTTTCTTACCATCGCTTTAGGGTTTAAACTTTTTCAGGCTCTCTTTCCAAACTCCCGCATCGACAGCAGGCCCGCACGCGCCGGTGGCGGCACGGGCTATCGATAAAAGTAGTGATTTCCAGCCAAAGCATCTTTGCACAATACTGCCATTTTTGTGTACTAATGTTTAACTTGCTGAAACACAATGCAAATAAAAACCATTCGCGCAAACGGGCCAACTCGGGAAAGAGGGCGCGGAGTCTCCTCGGAGGGGATTTGGGGGCGGGGCGGAAACGGCGTGGAGATGCGCAAAATTCAGAAATCATCACAATGTTAAGAAAATCAATATATTAAACCCGTTGCACGCTGAACAATAGTGCTATTTTTTTACGCAAAAAAGTACTTGTTTTTGCCTCTCAAAAAGGAACTTTCAGGGTCCTGTCGGGTTGTTTTTTGTTTTTCTTCTTCTAAATTTGTAGAAAGCTTTCTTTCCAATATTGCTCCAGTTCACGGCATTTTGGATTTTATTAACCTAACTTTACTTATTATGAACCGAAGACTCCTCTTGATGAGCCGAAATGCAACGGTTTGGGCACTCCTGCTGACGTTAGCCTTGTTGGTGGGGCCTGCATGGACGACTGTTGCACAATTCCGTGAGAGAGAAATTACGGGAACCGTGGTCGACGACGCGAAAAAGCCGCTCATAGGCGCTACCGTGGTCATCGACGGAAAAAAGGCATACGCCATTACTGACGCCAAGGGGCGTTATCAGATCAAGGCCGCGAAAGGCGACGTACTCCAGTTCGCATTCCTGGGCATGCTGTCCCAGAAAGCGGTTGTCGGAGAGAAGGATGTAATCAACATCCAGATGGTAGCCGATGTCGTCGGCGTCAACGAGGTGGTCGTCGTCGGCTACGGCGTGCAGAACCGCCGCGACATCACGACGGCCATCAGCTCCGTGACCCCCGACAATCTGCAGGACATGCCGCTCTTCGACATCAACTCGGCGTTGAGCGGCCAGGCAGCAGGTGTCAACGTCATCAGCGCCTCGGGTTCGCCGGGCGGCGGTGCCGACATCCAGATCCGCGGCTTGAGCACCTTGAGTGCCGACACTGCACCGCTCTATGTCATCGACGGCGTGGTGATGCAGAACGACACCAGCCTGGAGTCGGGTCCCTTCTCCTTTATCAACCCCGCGGATGTCGCCTCCATCGAGATTCTGAAAGATGCCGCCTCGGCCGCCATCTACGGCTCGCGTGCCTCGAACGGTGTCGTGCTGATCACGACCAAGAGCGGCAGCAAAGGTCACACGAATATCCGCATCGGCATCAAGGCCGGTGTGCAGCAGGTATTCAACAAGGTCGACCTCCTCTCACCCCGCGAGTTTGCCATGCTGGCCATCGAGGCTCGCAACAACCTCTGGATTGACTCGGCACCCGGACGCACCGCCTCCGACCCCGATGCAATACGCAACGACAACAGCAAAATCGGCTATTTCCAGGACTTCCTCGACTCGGGCAAGAAGGGTACCGACTGGCAGGACGCCATCTACCAGCTGGCTCCCTACCAAGAGTATCAGATCAGCGCTACGGGCGGCACGGACGCCATTAAGTATATGCTGTCGGGCGGCATTATGGATCAGGAGGGTATCGTCAGAAACTCCGATTTCCAGCGCTACTCGTTCCGCACGAACGTCGACTTCAAGCTGGGCCGCAAGTTCAACTTGAACGTCAAGTTCAGCCCGATCTACACCGTGCAGAATTACCTGCGCACCCACGGCCGTTTCCACGATGCGGCCGGCGGTATCGTGCAGGGCGCTCTGATGATGAACCCGCTGATGGACATCTACGACCCGACGACCCTCTCGGGCTACTCGACGGGTATTTCCCAGCAAGCCACCCTGGGCAACGCCATGACTTCGATGGAGAACCCCGTGGCCAAAATCAACCTGCTGAAGGACAAGCGCGAGGCTTTTCGCTTCTTGGGTGACGTGGCCTTGACCTACAACGTGCTGCCCGACCTGAACATCAGGCTGAGCGGCTCGGCCAACGTCAACAGCTACCATGCCAACAATATCACGCCCTCGCTGATCGGCGCCTACAACGAGCTGCCGCCCAAGCAGAACAACATACAGTCGACGGCCCGCCGCACCATGAACCTGCAGTCGGGTCTCCAGGTCAACTACAAGCACCGCTTCACGGGCGGCCACAACCTGGCGGCCGTGGCGGTCTTCGAGACGCAGTTCGAGAAGATGCACGAGGTGATTGCCCGCGCCAGCGACACCTGGACCGACGACCTGATTATCGTCGACAGCTCGCTCTCCGAGGATAACCGTCTCGGACAGTCGGGCATGGTCGAGTGGGGTCTGATGTCGGGTGTAGCCCGTGTCAACTATGACTTCCGCAACCGCTACTACGTGATGGCCAGTATCCGTGCCGACGGCTCGTCGAAGTTCTCCGAGAAGTGGGGCATCTTCCCCGCCGCCTCGGCAGCTTGGCGCGTGTCGCAGGAGTCGTTCATGCGCAACGTGCGCTGGATCTCCGACCTGAAGCTTCGCGCCTCGTACGGTGTGACGGGTAACAACGCCATCGGCAACTACCAGCACCTGCGCCTGTTGGCTGGCGAGCCCTACACCTTGGGTGCTGCCGGCGAGACGCTCACCAACGGTATCCGCCTTAGCACGGTCGGCAACGAGCATCTGACGTGGGAGCAGACCTACCAGGTGGACGCCGGTATTGACCTCTCGCTCTTCCACCGCCTGAACATCACCGTCGACTACTACAACAAGAAGACCAAGGACCTGCTCCTCTCGGTGCAGGTGCCCTACACCTCGGGCTTCTCGTCGCGTATGTCCAACATGGGTAAGGTGCGCAACGAGGGTTGGGAGATTCAGTTGCAGTCGCAGAACCTCGTGGGCCGCTTCAAGTGGTCGAGCAACTTCAACATGTCGTTCAACGAGCAGACCGTGCTGGCCCTGGGCCCCACGAAAGACCCGCTCTACGGCGACGCCAGCTACTTCTCCAACACCAACATCACGATGGTGGGCCACCCCGTCGGTCTGTTCTACGGTCTGAAGGCCATCGGCGTCTACCAGAACCAGGAAGAGGTGGACAGACTCCCGGGCATCAAGACCGGCAACGCCAAGTCGCGTCCGGGCGAATTCATCTATGAGGACGTGAACAAGGACGGCCGCATCACCATCAACGACCGCACGGTTATCGGTGACCCCCACCCCGATTTCATCTTCGGCTTCACCAACACCTTCTCGTGGCGCAACCTCTCGCTGAAGGTCTTCCTGCGCGGCAGCGTCGGCGGCGAGGTGATGAATATGTCCTGGGGAAGTGCTTCCTACCGCATGATTGCCAACGGCCCGCGCTCGTGGCTCAACCGCTGGCAGTCACCCGAGAATCCGGGTGACGGCAAGACCCCGCGCGTGGTCTTGACCAACCGCGGCATCATCGACTTCGAGCAGCTCGACTCCTCGTTCATCGAGGACGGCTCGTTCCTCAACATCCAGAACATCTCGTTGAGCTACAACGTGCCCAACTCCGTGGTCAAGAAGCTCCGGCTGAGAAACCTGAACTTCACCTTCTCGGTCAACAACGCCTATATGTGGACCAAATACTCGGGCTACAACCCCGAGGCCCGCATGAACATCGGTTCGACGCTTGCGCCGGGTGTTGACTGGGGCACCTACCCGCTCGCCCGCACCTATACAATCAACATTGCGACGAACTTCTAAAACAGCCAACGAATCATGAAACGGATAACATATTTACTGATGTTCTGTCTCTTCGCCGCACCGTCGTGCGACCTGCTCAACAGACCTGTCTACAACAACATCGAGTACAGTACCTTCTACAAGAACGAGAAGGACATCAACCTGGCGGTCATCGGCTCCTACGGACGGCTGGCCACCATCTATGCCGCCGACTATGTGAAATATGCCGAGCTACCGGGCGACAACTCCCAGGCTCTGGGCGACACGGGCGATAACGCGCAGCTCGACAAGTTCATCATCTCGCCCGTCAGCACGGTGCTCCAGTCGGCCTGGCGCTATCACTACAACTGCATCGCCAACGTCAACGAGGTGCTGGCGGCCATTCCGAACATCACCTTCACCAGCGAGGCGAAGCAACTGCAGCTGGAGGGTGAGGCGCTCTTCATCCGCGCCCTCTGCTACTTCAATTTGGTGCGCCTGTTTGGCGACGTGCCCTACATCGACAAGCCCATCAGCGTGGAGGCTTCGCAGAAGCTGACCCGCACGGCCGCCCAGACCGTCTACGACGAGATTATCATCCCCGACCTCATCAAGGCGCAGGCACAGCTGCCGAAGAAGGCCGACTACGCTGCCGAGGATTTGGGCCGTGCCACCTGGGCCGCCGCCGCCTCGTTGCTGGGCAAGGTTTACCTGACACTGCATGACTGGAAGAATGCCGAGACGGTGCTCGGCGAGGTTATCGCGTCGAAGGAGTACTCGCTGCTGCCCGTCTATGCCGATGTCTTTGACCCCAACAACGCCAACCATGCCGAGTCGATTTTCGAGATTCAGTATGAGAAGGGTTACACGGGAGGCAGCCGGTGGAGCTGCCAGGCCCACAGCCAGCAGCTTGCCACGGCGTTGGGTATCTCGTGCTCCTCTGTCACCATGCCTACCCTCGACATCTTCAATGCCCTCAGCGAGGATGGCGCAGGCGCGGCCCGCAAGGCGGCCAGCGTCGGAGAGATAACCATCGCGAGCGGCGCCAAGGTCAAGCACGTGAAGAAGCACTACATGGAGCTCTCCATCCAGAACCACTCGGACGACAACTGGCCGCTGCTGCGCTATGCCGATGTGCTGTTAATGTATGCCGAGGCTCTCAACGAGCAGAGCGCAGTGCCGACGCAGGATGCCATCGACTGCATCAACCTGATCCGCCGCCGCGCCCATGCCGTCACCGACGACACCACGCACGACCTGACGCCCGCCGATGTCATCGACCAGACGACCTTCCGCCAGGTGATTGCCCATGAGCGCCGCTTGGAGCTATGCTTCGAGGGTCACCGCTGGTTCGACCTGGTGCGCACGGGCGAGTATCAGCGGGTCATGAACGCCTATTTCGAGCAGTACAACAGCAGCAATTATGTTGTGGAGGACTACAACAACCTCATGCCCATTCCGCAGCGTGAAATCGACGTGAACCCGAATCTGCTGCCCAATAACCGCGGTTACAATTAATCGTTGAACTGTAAAAAGAGTACAAAGATGAGAAAGATTCAAAATATCTTGAAGACATCGGTCGTGGTGCTGCTGCTTACGACAGGAGTCGGATGCACTTACGACACGACCGTCGACAATCCCTACAGCGGTCCCATCGACCTGCTGAACCTCTTCACCGGCAACCTCGAAAAGGCATCTACCTCGCCGGTCGACCTTATCTGGAACGCCTCGGACCGCGTGGGTGTCTTCGCCGGGGAGACGGCCAACAAGTGTTTCACGCTGGTCGAGAACATGAACACGAGCGCCCTTTTCGCCCCCGAGGACGAGATGGAGATTGCCGGACCGATTGAGCGCGTCTACGCCTATGCCCCCTACAATGCGGCAGCTACGGTCATCGACAACACCCTCTCCATCAACATCCCCGACGTGCAGCCCTACCAGGAGGGCGGCACGGCCCCCGGCATGAACCCCCTCGTGGCCTCCTCCACGACGCGCAGCCTCTTCTTCAAGCACCTCTGTGGTGTCGTCAAGTTGAAAATCGCCAGCCCGGAGTTCGGCACGGTGAAGAAGGTGACGCTGACCACGGCAGCCGAAGACCTCCTGTGCGGCCCCGCCTCGGTGGACCTCGGTTTCGGCCTTCACGACGACCCGCAGCTCACCCTCGAAGAGAATGCGTACAAGGCGGTCGTCCTCGACTGCAGTGCCGATCCCATCGAGATTACGATGGCCGGCCGCTTCTTCCACTTTGTGGTAGCCCCCGGCACCTATGAGACCCTGGTTTTCACCATCGAAAACACCGACGGCGAGATTTTCGAGAGCCGTACGAAGAAGCCGATAACCGTAACTCGCGGACAGATTGCCGACGCCGGCCTGGCCCTCATCTACATCGAGGAGTTCTTCTACGGCAAGGCCAACTGCATCCAGCACGACGCGCCGGGCACCTACACCTTCGACTGTGCCCCCTACTTCACGACCGACTCCTACGGCTACGCCTACGAGTTCAACACACGTGACGACCTGGTGCTGGCCTCGACGGCCGATCTGCTGTGGCAGAGCGAGCAGAGCATGATTACCGCCCTGGAGCTCGCGGCCGACAAGAAGAGCATCACCTTCACCGCCGCCAAGGCCGGCAACGCCCTGGTAGCCATCCGCGACGCCGCAGGCGAGATTCTCTGGAGCTTCCACCTCTGGATTTATCCCGTCGAGGAGGTGCTCTACCCCAACGGCTGGTATGTCTTTGACCGCAACCTGGGTGCCCGCGACAACATCAAGGGCGAAATGGGTTGCTGGGGCCTCTACTACCAGTGGGGCCGCAAGGACCCGATGCCAGAGCTGGTAAAGAACGACAAGGACAACAACGGGATCTTTGACAAGAAGGACAATTATGCTTCGGCGACCTACTACAAGATGGACAACTCCAATTTCCGCATCACCAACACTCCATCTGCACCGGGCGTTGACCACTACTATGCCGTCAAGCACCCCACGACCTTTATTTCAAAGACCGGCACGACCAATGTCGACTGGGTTTGGGAAGGCGGCAACGACCGGCTGTGGGGCAACCCGGAGGGCAAGTCCAAACCGAAAATCGAGAACATAAAGAAGTCGATCTACGACCCGTGTCCGGAGGGTTACATGGTATCCCCGCTGAATCTCCTCACGGCCAATGGTGTGAAGACCCAATCGGTTGAGAACTTCCCTATCCACGGAACTTTCCAGCAGGTGGGCTCCGATGCCGGACGTATGCTGACGACCAATGGCATCAACCAGTGGTTCCCCTGCGCCCGCCAGTATCACAACAATATGAATGTGGATGTCAATCCGCAAAGCAATACTACGGGATTTACAGACCAGATTGTCCGCATCTGGACAAGCGCTCCCAAGAGCGACAACGCCAACAACCGACAGGCATACGGTTTTGTTTTCGGGCTGACACCGGTTGCCACCTATCCGGAGTGGAATGTACACCGCGCCTTCGGCTACAACATCCGTTGCGTGAAGGTGGTGGCACCTGCGGAAAGTGAATAAACCTTTTTGGGGTACAGGAAAAAATAATTTGTATTTTTCACTCGACGAACTCGGCTCGGGGCGTCAGCCCCGGGCCGGGCTTTTCGTTAAACACCTTGACAAGATGAACATCCGATACTCGCTGACCGGACTGTTGGGAACGGGTGTGGCCTTGAGCGGCCAGACTGCCTGCGCCCGCGAGGCCGCGCCCTCCGTACAGGAGAACGAACGGCCCAACATCCTGATTATCTACACCGACGACATGGGCGTGGGCGACGTTTCGTTCTTGAACGACGGCTGGGTGGAGACTCCCAACATCGACCGCCTAACCCGCAACGGCGTGGTCGTGGAGAACTACTACACGGCGGCGGCCGTGAGCTCGCCCTCGCGGGCGGCCATCACGACGGGCATCTTTCCGCTCGAGCTGGGCATGAACACTTTCCTCCACACGCGGAAGCACAACGACGACTGCGAGCAGAACGACTACCTCGATCCCGCGTTCCCCAGCATGGCACGCGCGTTCCAGGCCGCAGGATACCGCACGGCCCACATCGGCAAGTGGCACATGGGCGGCGGCCGCGACGTGGACGACGCGCCCCAAATCACCTGTTACGGATTCGACGAATACCTGACGACCTACGAGGGGCCCGACCCCGACCCGGCCATCACGGCGACCGACTGGATATGGTCGCCGAAGGACTCAGTGAAGCGGTGGCAGCGCACCGAATATTTCGTTGATAAGAGCCTCGAATTCATGGCCCGCAACCGCGACCGCGCCTTCTTCCTCAACCTCTGGCCCGACGACATGCATACCCCCTACGTGCCCAACGCACAGGTGCAGCAGGAGGACAAGACCTGGAGTATGCCTCGCAACTTCAAGGCCGTGTTGGCCGAATATGACCGGCAGATAGGCCGCCTGCTCGACGGCATGGAGGCGCTGGGGCTCGACCGCAACACCATCGTCGTATTTACGAGCGATAACGGCCCCATGCCCTACTACGAACGGCAGCGCACCAACAACCTGCGGAGCATGAAGTGCAGCCTCTACGAAGGGGGCATACGCATGCCCTTCGTCGTGCGATGGCCCGCACGCATCCCGAAAGGGAAAATCGACCGCCAGTCGGTAGTCTGCAGCGTCGACCTCTTTCCGTCGCTCTGCACCCTGGCGGGGGTTTCTACACCCGAAGGTGTTGCTTTCAGCGGCGAGGATATGAGCTCCGTGCTGCTCGGCACTCCCCGGGCCCGCACGACCGACTTGATGTGGGAGTTCGGGCGCAACGACTTCTTCTACCGCCACCCGGTGGTGGAGAACAACAGCCCCCACCTGGCCATACGCCGCGGGGAGATGAAGCTGCTCATCAATTCCTTCGACGACCGCGTGGAGCTCTACGACATGCGGCGCGACCCCTACGAGACGCGCAACCTGGCGGAGAAATATCCGGAACTCGTGGAGGAGTTGCGCAGTCGCGTGATCCACTGGTGGAACAACCGCCTGCCGGCCGGAAACGCGGCGACACCGAAAAACTGACACGACATAAGCCATGAAATGACTGCTCACAGCCTTCCTTCTCTGCATCCTGCCGCAGCAGTAGGATGCAGAGAAGGAGTATCCGCTCGACCTCAACGACATGCGGATACGCGACCCCTTCATCTTTGCCGACACGACCGCACCTACTACATGCACGCCAACAGCGCCAGACGGTCGTTTCTCTGCTATGCCAGCAAGGGTTTGCGGAAATGGAGGCTCTGCGGCGAGTCGTTTCACCCGGAGGCCGACTTCTGGGATAAGCAGGATTTCTGGGCCCCCGAAACTCTACCTCTACAAGGGCAGATATTACCTCTTTGGCAACTTCTCCTCCCTGTAGCGCAGCCGCGGCGTCTCCGTGCTGGTCTCCGACCGGCCCGACGGCGGATTCCGGCCTCTGGTCAACAAGGCCGTAGCGCCCGAGGGGTGGATGTGTCTCGACGGCACGCTCTATATCGACAAGGACGGCCACCTCTGGCTCATCTACGCTCGCAAATGGATAGAGGTGATGGTGGGCGAAGTTTATGCCCAGCGTCTCAGCGAGGACCTCATCCACACGGCGGGAGCGCCCATCTTCCTCTTCAAGGGTTCGGATGCGGAACGGGCCGAGCTCATCACCACAGGCCGCCGCATGGGCATCGTCACTAACGCGCCCTTCATCTACACCACCGACAGCGACAAACTCCTGCTACTCTGGAGCAGTTTCCGCCCCAACGGCGAGTATGTCATAGGCGCGGCGGTGTCGCACACAGAGTCGCTCCACGGCCCGTGCGGGTCATCATCCAGCCGGTGCACGTCGAGCAGGAAAAACTTATCTTCCTAAACTGATTACGCCATGAGAGTCCTCGCCTGTCGGTTTGCCTACCTGCTCTGCCTGGTACTGTCGCTCGCCCCGCCGCGTGTGGCAGGCCGCAACATACGCTTCATCCACCTTTCGAACATCAACCAGCTGCCAGTGACACCATCTACACCATCTGTCAGGACCACAAGGGCTTCATCTGGATAGGCACGGAGAACGGCCTCAGTAAGTGGGACGGACACACGATGGTCACCTACGAGTCCGCGGCGGAAGATCCCAACACGCTTTCCTCGAAGTCGATACTCAAGGTCTTCGCCGACAGCCACGAAAGGCTATGGGACATCTCCACTTGCGGCTTGCGCTACTACGACTACCATAAGAACCGCTTCCTCGCCATCGAGAACGACATAACGGCACTCTCGTACTGCGCCGTGGAGGAGTCGCCCCGGCAGATCTACATGTGCATCGGCGACATGCTCCACACCTACGACTGGCTGACAAACCGCCTGAAGCCCATCCTGATACACAAACGAGAGGTGCGGGGACGCTTTACGGCCCTGGCCGTAGACCATCGCGGCAACGTGTGGGCCGGGACAAAGACCGGCGGACTGATCTGCATGGACCACTCACACACCTCGATCACCCGCTACCGGGCCAACAGAATATGCGCGACTGGCTGGCATCCAATTAGATAAGCGCCATCTGCTGCGACTCGAACGCGATCCTCTGGATAGGCACGAACAACCGCGGCATATGCTGCTAACACCTCGGCAAGCAGCGATTCTACACGCTGCCCGAACTGGCCGGGACAAGCATCACGGCACTTCTGGAGGACCGCGACGGGCATCTGTGGGTGGGCTCGATTAGCGGGCTGGCGCTCTACAACGAGCTGAAAGGCTGCTTCTTGCAGTTTGAGTCCCACCGCTTCCGCAAGCAGACCATCAACCACCTGATGATGCCCGTGATGAACGGTCATGAGTCGTGCAGCGCGTCAAGGAGAACATCGCCACCTCGCACATCCAAATCATCCTGCTCACGGCCAAGTCGGGTGACGATTCGCAGGTGGGGAGTTACCACATGGGCGCCGACTTCTATATCGAGAAGCCCTTCCACTCCGCGGCCCTGCGCAAGCAAGTGCACAACCTGATTCATTCGCGCGAGAAGCTCATACGCCGCTACATGGCTGGATAGATAGAGTCTGCTGAGGTCACGGGCAACCACCTCGACGCGAAGCTCCTGGGCCGCATCGACACCATCATCAAAAAGAACCTCGCCAAGGAGAAGCTCTCGGTCAAAGAGCTGACGGCCGAAGCTGGCATCAGCCGCACACAGCTGCACTTCAAGCTCAAGAGCCTGGTGGGCATATCGGCCCGAGTATATCAATCACCTGCGGCTCAAGGAGTCGGTGACGCTCATGCAGTCGGGCTATCGCATCTCCGAGGCGGCCTATACCACGGGGTTTTCCTCCCCGAACTACTTCACATGCCTCTTCCAGCGAAAGTTCGGCATGTCGCCGAGCAACTACCTCAAGAAACATTCCGGGCGGGAAGGCCCCAAAGCTGCACACCACAAATGAATGCGCCCTCCGGAAATGGGCTCTGAACAACCGTGACCGAACAGCGAACATAACTACAACCGGAGAACGGGAATATCCCGTATATTTGTAAAAACCGACTGAATGTCCAACCCGTAAAAATTAACCGAAAAAATGAAACGTGCAAGTATGGTAACCCTCGGGCTGGCGACGATACCCCTCTGCGGATACGGACAGCCCGCCGACAACGAGCGGCCGAACCTTTTGGTGGTCATGGCCGACCAATTCCGGGGCGATGCCCTGGGCTTTTTGGAGCGGGAAGGGGTGTTTACACCCAACCTCGACCGCTTCTCGAAGAGTGCCGTTGTGCTGGACGAAGCCATCAGCAGCTATCCGGTTTCGTCACCGGCCAGGGCGATGTTCCTGACCGGAATGTATCCCCACAACAACGGCGTAATCACCAACTGCGAGTCGAATTCGGCCCCGCGCAATGTCGAGCTGAAGCAGGAGGCTGTATGCTGGTCGGATGTGCTGAAGGATGAGGGTTATGCCACGGCCTACATAGGCAAGTGGCACCTGGACAAACCGCTGAAACCCTATGTCGACTGCGCCAACAACAAGGGCAAAATCGCCTGGAACGAGTGGTGTCCGCCCGCCCGGCGTCACGGTTTCGACTATTGGGTAGCCTACGGTACCTACGACTTCCACCTCCGGCCGCTCTACTGGAACACGGAGGCTTCAAGGGAGGAGTTCTACTATGTGGACCAGTGGGGCCCCGAGTATGAGGCCGACCTGGCCATACGCTTCATCGACAGCGTGAGCACCTCGAAGCAGCCTTTTGCTATGATGGTCTCCATGAATCCCCCGCATACACCCTACCACCTGGTTCCCGAGAGATACAAACGGCTGTACGCGGACATCAACCGCGACTCCCTCGCGGCCAACACCCCGGAACTAAAAGGGCTGATCAAAGCCAAAATAGAGGAGCACAAAAAGGATATTGCCAACTATTACGCCTGCATATCCGGTGTGGACGACCAGTTCGGGCGCATCGTGGCGGCGCTGGAAAGCCGCGGCTTGCGCGAGAATACGGTTGTCGTGTTCGTCTCCGACCACGGGGATCTGGTCTCCCTGCACGAGGGACGGTTGCCCAATATCGAATACAGGAACAAAAACATCTTCTACGAGGAGTCGATGCGGATTCCCTTCATGATCTCCTATCCCGCCAAGCTGAAGCCGCGCGTCGACAGCGAGCTGCTGATATCCATCGAGGACTTTTATCCGTCGGTGCTCTCCCTCATGGGGTTGCGGGAGAGGATACCCGCCTCGGTCCAGTCGCGGGATTTGAGCGCGCAGATTATGGGCTCGGCCGAAGAAGGTCCTTCGTTCCAACTGTATATGCGCTACATGAACATCCGCGGCGGCAACCCCCGGACGGGCATGCGCGGCGTGCGGACGGCGAGATATACTTATGCCGTGGCGACTGTCGACGGAGTCCCCACCGAAGAGTTTCTTTACGACAGGGAGACCGACCCTCATCAGTTGCACAACATAGCCTACAGCCGCAAGGCGAAGCAAACCGTCAAGGAGTTGCGGGGGATAATGGAACAAAGGTTGCGGGAGATTGGCGACCCCTGCGCCGGCATAGCGTTTTAGACATCGGCAGCCCAAAGTCTGCTTCCTTGGCACAAAAAAAGCCCCCCTGTTTATACCGTTTTTTGCTGTACTTATATGGACAAAAATAGTCAAGCAATCGCTAATGCGCAAATTTATTGTCGCCGGAGAAAAATAAAATGCCCATCCACCTCCTCGCGGGGCTGTATCCCTGTCGCGGGAGGCTCTATCCTGCGCCGGGTCGCGCCGGGCGAACGAGCTTTGCCGGGAAAGAGCGGGGGCTTTACGATGAATTTTCAGGACATTTGGAAAAAATATTTGTTTGTAACCGATTCCCCGGGGTTGGGTTAAGAAGTTTGATGCGGCGGCGCTGTTGCTCCATCGGCCCGACATATGCGTTTCGCTCTCCAAAAATACGACATTTTTGTCATTCCCTCCACGAATCGGAGAAATATTCCGCGCCGGAACATCCGAAAATCCACCGGACGGGCAAAAGAGGGAAAAGGCTTTCTTGCGGCCAGGAAAGAGAAAATCATATTACAAAAGAGCATTTTCATGTCTTTTTTTACGATTCGCTATCACAAATGTTTTTTCGTTCGTTTTTGGCGGATGCTTTAGCTATTTTTGTTGCCGGACTGTAAAAACTTTAACACAAACAGATATGAAACGGAAACTTCATGGCATTACAACATTTGTCACGGCTGTTACACTCCTCTTCTCGGCGTGCTGTGGCCCGAAAGAGGAAAAGAGAGTAGGGGAGCGTACCGGGGCTTTGAACGCCGCGGCGTGGGAGCACTCCGTCTGGATCTCCGCCGCCGATGCGCCGGTTGTCACGGACAACAGGGAGCAGCGTGCCGCCGACGGTGCCAGCTGGTTTGTCTCCACCGTGCGTAACGCGCAGGAGGTTGTTGCGGCCAAGTGGATGACCTCGGGCCTGGGCGTCTATGAAATCTATATCAATGGAGCACCAGTGGGCTCGGAGTTCCTAAAACCTGGATTCACCCACTATGCCAAGACCAAATACGCCTTTACCTACGACATCACCGGGGCTTTCCGCTGTGCCGCGTCAGCCGAAAACACCCTTGTAGCGCAGGTGACACCCGGATGGTGGGCCGATAAAATCGTGGGGCGGAATGGCATGGTGGGCAAGAAGTGCGCCTTCCGCGGCGTGCTGGAGTTGACCTATGCCGACGGCAGCAAGCAATATCACGGCACGGATCTGGAACATTGGAAGGCCGGCATTGCCGGGCCCGTGAAGCATGCGGCCATCTTCGACGGCGAGATTTACGACGCCCGCGAGCCGATGGGATATGCATGTGCCGACAAACTCTCCGTACCGGAACTCAACACCCAGTTTGCCGGTGAAATTCTTCCCTCGGCCGGTGCGGAGGTTTATCTGCGCCACGACCTGGCCCTTGCGCCCGTGAACGCCTACGTCTGGAACGGCGTGGAGGGGGCTTCGGAAGAGGAGTTCGGCAAGGTGGTCACCGTCCGCGAATATGCCCCCGGGGCAAAGATGAGGCTCGGGGCAGGGGAGACTCTTGTGGTGGATTTCGGTCAAAACTGTGCGGGCGTGCCTGCCTTCGTATTCAAGGCGGCCGAGGGTACAGTGTTGACCTGCCTGCCCGCAGAGCTGCTCAACGACGGCAACGGTGCCAGAAGCCGCGGCATGGACGGCCCGGAGGGGAGTTGTCACCGCGAGAACCTGCGCATCCCCGAAGAGGGCATGGAGATGGTCTACACCTTTGGCCGCGGCAACAGATATGTGGCCTACCATCCTACCCGCACCTTCTACGGCTACCGCTATATCGCCGTCACGGCCACCGCGGATGTTGTCATCAAGTCGCTACGGTCGATTCCCGTGTCGTCGATTACAAAGGAGATGGAGACCGGTTCGCTCACCACAGGCAACGAATTGGTGAACAAGCTTATATCAAACACTTATTGGGGCCTGCTCTCCAACTACCTGTCGGTGCCGACCGACTGCCCGCAGCGCAACGAGCGGCTGGGCTGGACAGCCGACACGCAGGTTTTTGCCGAGACCGGCACCTTCTTTGCCGACACCCGGCAGTTCATGCACAAGTGGATGCGCGACATGCGCGACACGCAGAGCCCGTTGGGCGGATTTCCCGGCGTAGCGCCCTTTGCCCAATATGGCTGCAACGAGCGCAACATGATGCGTATGGGGTGGGCCGATGCAGGGGTCATCGTGCCGTGGACGGTGTGGAAACAATTTGGTGACACGGAGATTATCGGGGAGAATTGGGCCGCCATGGAGCGGTTCATGGACCATGTCGCCGACACCAGATACGACCACAAGGCCCTCTGCAAAGAGAACAACAACTACCAGTGGGCCGACTGGCTGAGCTACGAGCCTCTAGAAAGCAACGGCAGGGGAGCCTTCTCGCCCCAAGGCCCGCTTCCCGAAGCGATAGACTACTGGAATTATCTCTCGGCCTGCTATTGGGTGACCGATGCCGAGATGATGGCCGACATGGCCGCCGCCAGCGGCCGTGATGCTGTGAAATACCGGCGGATGGCCGACGAGGCGCGGGGCTACATTCGCAAAAAATTCCTCCACACGGATGGCACGTTCAAGACCGGAATCCTCAATACCATGCAGACCCCCGCGCTCTTTGCGCTGAAGGCCCGCGTGGTGGAGGGCGAGGCCAAAACTCAGATGATTGCCCGCCTGCGCGAGAACTTCGCCACCCACGGCAACTGCCTGCAGACGGGATTCCTCGGAACCTCCATCCTGATGGGCACGCTGACGGAGAACGGCATGGCGGATATCGCCTACGAGCTGCTCTTCCAGCGCCGGAATCCCAGTTGGCTCTATTCGGTGGACAACGGCGCCACGACCATCTGGGAGCGCTGGAACAGCTACATGGCCGACAAAGGCATGGGGCCGAAGGGGATGAACAGCTTCAACCACTACGCCTACGGATGCGTCTGCGAGTGGATTTGGGAGACGGCCGCCGGAATCGCCGCCGACCCTGCGGCCCCCGGATTCCGGAACATCATCATGAAGCCCCTGCCCGACAAGCGGCTGGGACACCTGACGGCCGAGTATCAATCGGCCGCCGGCCTCATCCAGAGTGCCTGGCACTATGAGGGCGATACCTGGCACTGGGAGTTCACGATTCCCGAGGGTGCGACAGCCACCGTCACCCTTCCCGGAGAGAGCGAATCTAAGCGCTACACAAGCGGCACCTACAAGGTGAGCAAGTAGGGAACTCGATCCATGAAACACGCCCGGCTGGTTGCCGGGCGTGTTTCATGGATCTTCTGGATCTTCGGAATTTCTGCCCCCCCCCTTTATAGTACTTCCTCTTTTTCAGACAGGTGCCTAAGTTAAATTTTAACTATCTTAGCATTTATGAAAGGCACAAGAAAAAAGTACGATGTGAAGTTCAAGGCAAGGGTCGCCATGGAAGCCATCCAAGAGCGCGAGACTCTTAATGAACTTGCAGTGAAGTATGAGGTGTCACCGGTTATGATTAGCCGTTGGAGAAAAGAGTTCATTGGAAATTCATCAGCCGCATTTGAAGCACCCAAAGTTGACGATACAGTCATAGAAAAGGAAAAAGACAGATATCTTTGAGTGATAGGAGATCTGCAGATGCAGCTGGATTTTGTAAAGCGGGTATCCAAAAGATTGGGGATAGAGATACCCGCAAAGGACTAGTCTTCCCGAAACACAATCTGAGTCTCAGCAAGCAGTGTGCTATCTTAGGACTGAATAGGACCAGCATCTACTACACTCTCAAAGGAGAGATTAAGGAGAATCTGGAGATGATGCAGAAGATAGATGCAGAGCATATGGATCATCCAGCCAAGGACGTAGTAGGCATGACAGATTTTCTCTTGGAAGGAGGATACAAAGTCGGGGTTAGAAGAGTTCGCCGCCTGATGCGTCTGATGGGCATAATGCCAGTGCTACATCGGAAGCATTTGAGCAATCTCAGAAGCGCATCCTATATCAAGTCATACTTGCTAAGAGGCCTAATTTGGATCGAAAGATTTTGGAAAACGATAAAATACGAGTATATTTACATCATACTTGAGGAAAACGCGACCGCGCTCTACTGCGGAATTAAGAGATTCATTGATAACTACAATTATCATCGAAAGCATCAAGGAAGCTACCGTCAAGTACCAAGCAAGCTCTACATTCGTCCGGCTGCTTGATTAACTAACAAAACTACGATACCTGTCTAAAAAACGGTAGTAGTACACAACTGAGGAGGACAATATTATAAAGATAACAGATGTTAAACTCGCAAATGAGTTATTGGATGTCATATATACGAGTAAGAAAGATATAAAAGACAGTTCAATCAAACAATAAAAGTAGAAATGCTCAGGGAACTATTTGGTGTCAATCTCTGTAGATGTATTAGCAAATATATTGATTTTTAGTATATTAAGATGTTGATGTAGGTCCAAGAAAAGACCTGGAGTATGCCTCGGAATTTCAAAGCCGTGCTGGCCGAATACGATAAACAGATAGGACGATTGCTTGATGGGATGAAACAACTTGGTCTGGATAAAAATACGATTGTTATTTTTACGAGCGACAATGGTCCCATGCCTTACTATGAAAAGCAACGGACCAATGGATTGCGGAGTATGAAATGCAGCCTTTATGAAGGAGGAATCCGTATGCCATTTGTGATATGTTGGCCGGACCATATTCCCGCAGGTAAGGTAGATCGTCAGTCGGTAGTTTGCAGTGTGGATCTTTTTCCTTCGTTATGCGCGATGACGGGAGCAAAATTACCGGAAGGATTCGTTTATAGCGGGGAAGATATGAGCTTGGTCTTTTTGGGAAACCCGAAGACCCGCACGACGGATCTGATGTGGGAGTTCGGGCGTAACGCGTTTTTTTATCAGCACAAGAAACCCGAAAACAAAAGTCCGCATCTGGCAATTCGTCGTGAAGATATGAAGTTGCTGCTGAATTCATTCGATGATCGTATCGAACTTTATGATTTGAGGAAAGATTCTTATGAACAACGGAATTTGGCGGAAAAATATCCGGCCTTGGTCAAGGAGCTGAGTGAGCGAGTTATCCATTGGTGGAATGATCGTATGCAAATAAGGATAAACTCCTCGGGAGCTTCATCGTCTAAATTTTAGATGCTTTATGAAACGATTCCTTTTTCGCGTGGTCGTGCTTGGGTGTCTGGTGATCAGTAACACCGCTTGTAATTCTCGGACACAAACTTCGGAGACATCTCGGCAAGAGGAAAGCTATCCGCTTAATTTGAGTGACATGCACATTCGAGATCCGTTTATTCTGGCCAATGTTGCCGACAGTACCTACTACATGCACGCAAACAGCGGAAAGAAATCGTTTCTATGCTATGCCAGCAAGGACTTGCGAAGATGGAAATTATGCGGAGAATCGTTTCGTCCGGATTCCGATTTTTGGGGTGAACACGATTTTTGGGCCCCAAAAGTCTACCGATATCGGGGGCATTATTATCTTTTTGCCAGTTTTTTCTCCGAACGTTATCGGCGGGGAATCTCCATTTTTATCTCGGATAGGCCGGATTGTGGATTCCGACCATTGGTCAATGCACCGATCACACCCAAAGGTTGGATGTGCCTGGATGGTACGCTTTATGTGGACAAGGATGGACAACCTTGGCTGATTTATGCCCGAGAGTGGATCGAAGTGCAGATCGGTGAGATCTATGCCCAACGTCTCAGTGATGACCTCTCGCATACGATTGGAGAACCGGTCTTTTTATTCAAAGGTTCCGATGCGGACTGGCCTGGGTTGATTACGACGGGCGCTCAAACCGGTATAATTACCAACGCTCCTTTTATCTACACGACCGACAGTGGGAAACTCTTATTGATATGGAGCAGTTTTTGTGCCAATGGCGAATATGCTATTGGAGTTGCCATATCGCATTCGGGAGAGTTGCGAGGGCCATGGCATCAGCGGAACGGAGCGATCAACGATAATGGCGGCCATGCCATGATCTTTCGTGATTTTCAAGGTTCTCTTCTTATTTCGTATCATACCAATGAACCTCCCGTGCAGGTGATTCTGCGTCCGGTTCGTATCCAGCAGGAAGAGGTTGTTTTTTTAAATTGAATCCGTCATGAAACCGTTCATTTGCCTTATCATCTCCCTGTTCATGGTTCTCATGCCTCCGGAGAGCGAGGCCCAGATTCGCAAGAAAGCGAAACAAAAGGCTGCCCGATATTCCATCCACATTGATGATCTTCAGGTTCGTGATCCGTTTATTCTGGCTGATCCTCAGAGTGGTAACTATTATTTGCACGTCAACGATACCTATCGACTCATTTGCTACGAAAGTCGGGATCTGATTCATTGGCGCTATTGCGGTAAGTCGTTCGTTCTGGCCAAGGATTTCTGGGGTAGAGAAGATTTTTGGGCTCCGGATCTCTTCTATTATCGGAACCGCTATTATCTGTTTGTAACCTTCAGCGCGCCCGACCGAAAACGAGGCACCTCGATTTTGGTCTCTGACCATCCCGTCGGACCTTTCGAACCGTTGACGAACGGGCCCGTTACGCCGACCGATCAGATGTGTCTGGATGGGACTCTTTTCGTCGATGAAGAAGGAAAGCCATGGTTACTTTATTGCCACGAATGGCTGGAAGTCGGCGATGGCGAGATTTGTGTCGCACGGCTCTCCGAGGACCTGACCCACATCGAAGGCACGCCCCAGGTCCTGTTCCGCGCATCGGCAGCACCTTGGGTCGGTTCATTGAGATCCAACAAAACCATACCTCCGGTACAAGGCAAAGTCACCGATGCCCCCTTTGTTTACCGATTGGAAGATGGCCGGTTACTGATGCTTTGGTCGAGTTTCCAGCGACATACCGGGCTTTATGCGATCGGTCAGGCTATCTCCGAGGGCGATATATACGGACCATGGCAACATCTGAAACAACCGATCAACAGGGATAACGGTGGACATGCCATGCTCTTCCAGGATCATTCGGGCGTTTTGAAAATCTCCTATCATGCGCCCAATCGAGCGCCTTCTCGACCGCTTATTCGTAATGTGACATTCAATGGCACGCGCCTGCTTATCGAATGATTCCAGACACGATGTGAAGGTTTGATCGCTGAAAACAGATTTGAATCCGAATTTTTTACTTTTTTCCATATGACATTCCGTTGTAATTTGTTCGTTTGGTGGCTCATTCCGATGCTTCTGACCGCAGCCCCAGGTCTTTATGGCGGCAATATGCGTTTTAGCCATCTCTCGAATATCAACCAGTTGCCCAGCAATACGATTCATACGATTTGCCAGGATCACAAGGGTTTTATCTGGATTGGTACCGAAAACGGACTTTGCCGATGGGATGGATATACGATGGTCACTTATGAACCTTCCTTGGAGAATCCGGACTATCTGCCCTCGAAGTCCATTCTCAAGGTTTTTGCCGACAGTCAGGATCGATTATGGGTGATTACTTCTCGAGGATTGCGTTACTATGATTATCGAAAAAACAGCTTTTCAGCACCTAAAAATGATATAGCCACATTGTCGCTTTGTGCCATTGCAGAGTCGCAGCAGGGGCTTTATCTGGGAATTAGCGACATTTTGCATTCCTATAATGAAAGGGAAGACCGTTTCGAACCGATTCTGGTTCATGGCCGGGAGGTTCGCAATCGCTTTACGTCTCTTGCCGTTGATGCGTCCGGAGACGTATGGGCCGGAACGAAAACCGACGGATTGATTCATATAAACCGGGGACATACCGTTGTCACGCATTTCCGAGCTAATGATGACACCCGGGACTGGCTGGCCTCGAACCAAATCAATACGCTCTATTACAGTCCGAGTGGAGTGCTGTGGATTGGCACAAACAATCGCGGGGCCTGTTATTATCATATCGATCAACAACGGTTCTATGTGCTGCCGGAGTTGTCCGACGCAAGTATTACCGCTTTCTGTGAAGATGCAGATCAAAATCTTTGGATCGGAACGAACCAAGGACTCTATATCTACAATCCGCATTTGGATTCCATCGTGGCTCATCAGGTCAAAGATCCTTCAAATTACAACCTGTTGAGCGACAACCTTATTACTGTGATTTTTCGAGATCGGGAACACAATATGTTGGTCGGGACCAGATATGGAGGAATCAATATCCAGCCTTATATGTTTCGGCAGTTTTCATTCTACGATTGGGGTGAAGGGGAATCGTATCTGTCGGGGCGAACTGTGCGTCAAATACTTCCGGACGAAAACGGAGATATTTGGATTGCTGCCGAAGACGGCAATCTGAATCGATTGGTCCAATCGAACAATACCATCCAGAAACTCCTCATTCCGGGTAAAGAAAATTCGAATCCCTATGCGCTGCTGAAAGATCGGAAAGGGCGTTTATGGATCGGTACGACTTCGAATGGACTCTATTGTTATACGCCGCAAACGGGCCATTTCGACCAATTTACCGTCGAGCATTATCCGGGTCTTTCCACAAATCATATCCTGGCCTTGCTGGAGGACAGCGAGGGCCGTCTGTGGGTCGGTACTACCAACGGGTTGGTCATATATGATGAAGCAAAGGATCTCTTTATTCAATTCGAGCCTTTTCGATTCCGGAAATATAATATCAATCATCTGATGATGGATGATGTGGGTAATGTCTGGATTGCCACTCATGCTCAGGGGTTGTTCTATTACAATAAGGAGCAAAAACGAATTCGGGAGTTTACACTTCGTAATGCCGATGGACAGACCATTCGATCCAACAAGTACATCAACTATGTATATCAGGACTCCCGTCATCATCTGTGGATCTCGACCAACTATGACGGTTTGATCTGTTATGCTCCCGAACAGTCCCGTTATACGACCTATACCACTCAAAACCATTTACTCTCGAATACCGTTTACTCGATTATCGAGGATGGCAACGGAAATATCTGGGCCAGTACAGATAATGGATTGAGTTGTTACGACCGGTCATCCGATACGTTCGTCAATTACTCCGTGAGCGACGGCCTGCCCAACAAACAGTTCAGTAACAATTCGGTCTACTGCGATCCGGACGGTTATCTCTATTTCGGGACAATCAACGGTATGATTACGTTTCATCCCGATTCCTTGCGACTTTCCCTGAACCGCGCCCAGGTCGAATTGACCGAACTGCGCGTTTTAGGCAAGAATGTTGTTGCCTATTCTTCCGAAGAGTGCGATCTTGCGGACGGCAGCCGTATTCGTTTAAGCAGCGCACAAGCCCAGTCGTTTTCCATCAGTTATACCGTCCCGACCATCAGTCACGCTTCGAGCCTCTTTTTTGCCTCAAGTTTCGGGAACGATACTCAATGGGACTATGTGGGAATGCAGAAGCAGATCAACTTTGCCAATTTGGCTCCCGGTGAATATCGGTTGCAGTTGAAGGCGTCGTTCAACAATCGTTGGGATGGGAACGAACCTGTTACTACCATTCATATCGAAGTCGAGCCTCCTTTCTGGCGCTCAACGGTCATGTGTTGTGGCTATTTGGTGATTTTTCTGAGCTTGCTGTTCCTCGGATGGCGCACTTTTCGGATTCGACAACGACGTCACGCCGAGCAGCTCGCCAGCGATCTTGAACGTAAAAAGGACCGTGAGCTACACCGTATGCAATTGAATTTCTTTACCAACATTTCACATCAATTGCGGATTCCCTTGAGTTTGATTATCGGTCCTTTGGAATCGATGATCGACCGGGCAAGTTTTTCCGGCGAAACCGAACGACGAATGCGGTTGTTGGCCCGTAATGCCGTTAAGATGAAATATTTGATCGACGAGTTGTTGCATTTTACTCAGATCAAAAATCTGCAAAAGAAGATACGTTTGCGCGAAGGCGATATTCAAAGTTTTATTCACGACATAACGGACGGATTTCTACTGTTGGCCGAGGAGCGTCACATCGACTTTCAGGTACATGTACCGCAGAGTGGACCTTCCGTCTGGTTCTCACCGCAGGATGTCGAGAAAATTGTCTTCAATTTGTTGTCCAATGCCTTCAAGTATACCCCGGAAGGTCGAATCTCCATTACATCGAGTCTGGATATATCCTCCGGGCCGGCCATATTGCATCTGTCGGTTGAGGATACGGGAATTGGGATCGACGCCGACAAACTGAACCATATCTTCGAAGCCTATTATCAGGCCAACGAGTGGGAACGTACGGGCCAAACCGGTTTTGGAATAGGTTTGGCACTCACCCGCGAATTGGTCGAACTTCACAAAGGTTCGATTCAGGTGACGAGTTCTCCGGGAAAAGGAAGTTGTTTTTCCTTAACGCTGGGGGTCGACAAATCGTTCTTTTCGGAGGATCAACTCTCTCGGAAACGGATCGATAAAGTCGACATCCGGGAATACAAATTCCTTTCGGTGGAACCGGAACGAAAATTCGAAGTGCCCGATACCAAAGAGAACCGACACGTGAATCCATCCCGGAAACATACGATTCTGGTTGTTGAGGATGAACCCGAATTACTGCATTTCTATCAGGAACTTTTCAGTGGGGAATTTCGGGTTTTGCTGGCCCATAATGGTCTGGAAGGATGGGATGTGGCGCTCAAACAGCTTCCGGATGTGATTATCAGCGATGTAATGATGCCAGAGATGAATGGTTACGAATTGGTGCAGCGACTTAAAAGTCATATCGCATCTTCGCATATTCAAGTTATTTTGCTTACGGCAAAATCCGGAGATGAAACACAGATAGAAAGTTATCAGGCCGGAGCCGATTTTTATCTCGAAAAGCCATTTCATCCGGCGGCCTTGTATGAGCAGGTTAAGAATTTGCTTCAGTCGCGCGAGAAGTTGATCCACCGCTATATCGCGGGGCAGGTTGAAGCCGCCGAGATCGTGAGCAATAATCTGGATGCAAAATTCCTTGCCCGCATTGACTCCATAATCAAAAAGAATCTCGCCAATGAACAGTTTTCGGTTAATGATCTGACGGCGGCAGCAGGGATCAGTCGTACGCAACTGCATCTTAAACTCAAGAGTATTGTCGGGATGTCGACCACCGAATACATCAACCATCATCGATTGAAGGAATCGCTTGTGTTGTTACAGGCGGGTTATCGGGTTTCGGAAGCGGCCTATTCGACAGGGTTTTCTTCTCCGAATTATTTTACCCGTCTTTTCCGGAAGAAATTCGGGATGCTACCTGGAGTCTATGCCGAAGAGCATCGGCAGCATGGAAATTCTAGAGACAATCGTAACGAACACATAAGTTGACCTAAGTGCCTTGGGCTAGGGCGAGATGCTTGGAGTATTGTGTGAAAGGGGCGTGCGTAAGATCCAGTCTGCAAGTCCTATTTCTCCAATCAGGACTACGAGGAAAGGATTCAGTCGAAGATCTACGCGATGAATTGGATCAAGTGGTTGCAGAAGGATTTTCGATGGGCAACCTGCATGTGTGGAGTTATGCCCAATGAGGAGGCGATTTTGATGGTATAACGGCTATGGATAAGGAAAGTACCAGAGCCTGGTCTCTTGGAGAGATCCGGATTGGAAATTATATTTCCGATTGAAGGTTAAAAAGACAAATAAGAGCAACTTGTCACGGTGTGAACTTGTCCTGAAAAACTTTACAGTTTACGCTAAGCATTCTGACTGGATTTTATAGTCTTTGGCATAGGCCTAAAATAGCTTGATAGTCGGGAGGAAAATAGCATTTGACTGACCCATGTTTGACAGATAGGTCTTTCCAAAAGTACGACATATTCTTGACATAGAAAAATAAATGAACCGTTTCTAGCTTGACATTCCTAAACGAAAAGGTAATATTGTGTTGGTGTGACATAAGGATGTAGCCCTGACAAGGCATGCCAGGTGGTATGACGAGGTGGACAAATCAGGTTTCCTTGCCTTTGGAAGAGTAGCAAGATCAATACAGACACATTATCTTGAAATTATAAACTACTTTGAAAGACG
>QWCY01001507.1_pt1 | contig 35991 bp, 47 predicted proteins | sample 1972631 | NCBI WGS metagenome assembly QWCY01 (sample SAMN09866696, study PRJNA288562) | Human gut metagenome isolate pre1_stool, whole genome shotgun sequencing... | isolation source: gut | host: Homo sapiens | place: USA: California
GGACACTTCCCCTACATTAGACATAAATGCTTCAACCTGTTCTCTCTTTGGTGGGTCTGCCATTTCATCCGTCATATTCAAGATGATAACTGCTTTTTCTGGATAAACAAGCACTTTGTGAATCACGGTATGGAAAAACGTCTGACGGTCTTCGATATGCTCCAGCCGAAGAGCCAGCCAGTGAAAATAATTTTCAAAATGCTCTTTTTTCAGCTGCGGCTGCAAAATCGGCATCTTTTCAATCTCTGCTTTTTGTTCTTCCAGCTGAGTCAATTTTTCTTGCAATGCCTTTGAACTTGGACACGCAATCAGAGCGTTCACTGTTCCTTGTACCTGCTTTTCAATCTCATTCAACCGTTTGCTGCGGTCTGGTTTTCCATCCATATCCGTGGTATAGATTTGGTACAGTCGTTCTGCAAGCGTGGAAACCTGCTCTTCTGTGAAAAAGGTTTGCAAGGCATCTATCACCACCTGCTCCAGCTTGTCTGCATGAATATGTACGCTGTTTTCTGCATGTTCCCTGCTCCGGCAAGCATAATAGAAATACTTTCGTTCTACAGACGAACCGCAGACATATCTTCCGCAGACACCACACTGCAACAGCCCTGACAGTGCGTAAGTATGCCCTGTGGCGTGTTCTCTGGAACGATGGGCAGACTGATTCAACTTTTCCTTTACCCGGTCAAATGTCGTCTGTGAGATGATTGCCGGACAGGTTTCCGGCTCTTCGATGCCGTCTATGTAGTGTATCCCTGTATATTTGTCATTGTGCAGGATGTCGGAAACGGTATAGCGTTTAAATTCGTTCCCGTAGTTCGTCCGATATCCATCTGCATTCAGCTGGTCTGCAATGGATTGAATCGTACAGCCGGAAAGATAGCTTTTGAAAATCCGCCGTACATTCACCGCCTGCTCTTCGTTGATGACAAACCGCTTGTCTTTCCGGCCATAGCCATACAGAACCCGACCGCCGAAGTTATGCCCTTTTATAATGCTTTCCCGAATGCCACGCTTGCATTTTCGGGAAAGTTCCCGGCTGAAATATTCGTCCATGGATTCCAGCAAGCCTTCAATCAAAATGCCCTCTGGACTGTCTGTAATGCGTTCAGTCGCAGATAATACCTTTACGCTGTTCTTTTTCAACTGTTGCTTGCTGATGGCACTATCATAGCGGCTACGGGCGAATCGGTCGAGTTTGTAAACCAGCACATAATCCCAGCCGCCGTTCTTGCTATCTTTTAGCATTTTCTGGAACTGCTCTCGATGCTCTGTAGAAGTGCCGGAGGTTGCCCGGTCGATGTATTCGCCCACGATTTGAATTTGCTCTGCCTTTGCAAACTCTTCGCAGACACGCCGCTGCCCCTCAATGCTCTGTTCGGTCTGCCGGTCGCTGGAATAACGACCATAAAACACTGCTCTTTTCATAATCGCTCCTTAATTGTACCGCCCCACAATTCCTTGCAGGGCGGTTTTTTCACTGATTGTTGATAAACTGTTGAAACTGTTCAAATACCTGCCGTTCCAGCGGATGCGTCAGAAATTTATTTCTTGCAAGCAAGATTTGCATTCGTCTGGAACGGATTTCTGCCGCCTGCATGGAAACATTGCAGAGTGCGGCAATTTCTTCCGCTGTGGTGGCATGCAACGCCCACAGCACACAAGCTGGCATCAGACAACCCACTGCAAAACGGTCAGCTTCCTGCTCCTCTGCGGTGCGGCTGCTGTCACGGTAGCGTGGGTCACTGCCAACATGACCTAATAGATAGTGTCCCAGTTCATGCATGACCGTAAACCGCTGCCGCTGCACAGACTGGCTCTTGTTTAGCAAGATGATACCGTTATTGGTCACTTTTCCAGCCTGTTCAATGTCATCATAAACGCATTGCAGCTGATATTGTGCAGCAATCTGCACGGGTTTCAGCGGTAGTTTCGTCACGTGGCAATCAATCAGGCATTGCCAGCTTGCATTTCTGATATGCTGATATCTTCCATAATACAACATAATTCACCCTTGTGTTATTGTAACACGAGGGCGTTTTTTTATGCATTACAAATCATCCGGCACACGTGGCAGGTTCGCAATTCGTTCTCGCTCTGCCTGCGTCATCTCTTCGGTATGCGGTGGTTCTCCGCCACGGGCTGCAACTTGTATAGTGTATGTATACTTGGATTCCGCCCCGCTCTGAACGGCATCTGCTACAGTTTGCACCATTTTTACCAAATCCGTCCTGCTTTTTGTGTCCATTGCAAGATACGCTGTCACAATTGCTTTTTCGTACAGATTCAGGTTTAATTCTCTGGAGAGCGTTTCAATCGGGTCATCCGGAGCAGGCTCTCGCCCAAGCAGATAGTCAACGGTTACATTATAATGATTTGCAATTTTTGTAAGCATTTCAATATTTGGTTCTCTTTTTCCGTATTCATAGCTTGCATATGTACTTTTTGCTATGTTTAATGCATCCGCAGCTTCCGACATCGATTCACCCGATGCTTCTCTTAATGCTTTTAGGACATTAAACCATGCCATTTCATCACTTCCTTTCCGCTTCATTATATCACGAAACGTGTACGATGTCAAGGGGATTTTAGTCCGTTCGTTCTCATTATGCAAACTATACAAAAAAATCGTTTGCTTTTTGTATAACTTTTTATCGTTTTTCTGTTGACATCGTACACAAAACGTAGTATAATATAATCACAGTCGAGGACAAAATGCGAACGGCTGAAAACCACAGCCAAGGACAGGCAGCGGAAAACTTAAACCAGAGCAGGCAGGAGAGAACCGAAACGCTTGGCGAGTAAGACGAAAGGAGATAGTGGAAATGGAATTGGGGCGGTTACACAACCAAGAAATTTTATCTATTTCGGATTCAGATATACAAAATATTCTGGAATACAAAATCTCCAGAACCGAAGACAAACGTCTGATTCTGGAGATTAAAATGGATATTAGCAATTCATTATTGCAAATTGGCACATTGACTACTGAGAAAGAAAGTATTCAAGAAAAAACGTTGCAACAGGTGCAGTAATCCATTCGTTCCGTTGCAATACGCCAGCGAATTTTGAAAGAAATCCTTTTTTCACGGGTTCTTTATTTGAAATTGCATCATTCAGCATGGAAAGCATTTCCTTTAACAGTTCTTTATCGCAAGAATCGTGTTGATCAATCAATTTTGCTAAATCTTCAGCGGAGCATCCATTGATTGTCGCATTTTGCTGAGAGCCAAGAATAGAATGATGGGCTTCTCCTACATTAATAATTGTTTGCTGTTGTTGCTGCGAAGATTCTTTCTTATAATCAGATTCTAACACTGTATACGCTGCAACATAAGACGGATTTGAGAGAATGTATTCTGTTTTTCTTTTCTCAACGTAAAATCGATCACCGGATGGATTTATGAGCCAATCTCCAACCTGCACATCTGTTCCTGGCATAAATCCTACATACTCTTTCCCATCGTCTGAATTAGGCAAACCACGAACATTATTGATTACTTTTCCATTCCGTTCAATGTCAAACATGATTCCATGGCGATTTAAAAAACCAGAAAAAGCCATTATAATCACCCCCCTTCCATAATTTTCATTATACCATATCTTCTATAAGATGTCAACCGGAATCACAAAATATAGAAAAAGAGGTGATGAACATGAAAAGAGATTGTAGTGCGTATTATCCAAGGCTGGAAGCAGAAATGATTTTACGGCACGTTACAAGACTGAATTTAAAAGATTGTATCAAATTGAAGTACAATACACTGTGCAAAAAGGTGAATGGAGAATTGCGTTTTTCACTGGATGAAGCGATTCGCATTCAGGAAACATTCTTTTCGGATGTTTCTGTAAACCAGTTATTCCGACATGAATGAATGCTTAACACTTGTTTTTAACACTCGCCCGAGCGTTAAACGAGCGTTGAGCGAGCGTAAAGAGAGAGGGAACGAAAATGAAACATCAAATAAGTGATTTATATCAAATGCAGGCACTTCCGCTTGATATAAAAATACGAATGACCGAAAATCGCATAAGGGATTGGTACAATCATTATAACGGTGAAGTGTACTGTAGTTTTTCTGGAGGGAAAGACAGTACAGTCCTGTTGGATATTATTCGGAACACTGTAGGAGTATATGATGTTCCTGCTGTATTTGTGGACACAGGGCTTGAATATCCGGAAATCAAAGCTTTTGTGAAAAGCGTATGTAATGTTACTATTGTCCGCCCGAAAATGACCTTCCGACAGGTTATTGAAAAATATGGATATCCTGTCATTTCAAAAGAGGTTGCAAGGCGTGTGCATTATGCTAAGAAAGCAATTGCTGAAGGGCGTGAGACATCGCACGGAGATTACAAAAAGCTCTGTGGTCTTGCAGTTGATAAAAATGGGCAGAAAAGTCAGTATAACTGTGAAAAATGGAAGTACCTGCTTGATGCACCCTTTAATTGTTCTTCGGAATGCTGCACTGTTATAAAAAAAAACCCCCTGAAACAGTATGAAAAAGAAACAGGCAGGGTTCCTATTGTGGCAACAATGGCAAGTGAAAGTCGTCTCCGAAAAGAACAGTGGCTGATTCACGGCTGTAATGCTTTTGATACAAAGCGTCCACGTTCTCAACCTATGTCTTTTTGGACTGAGCAAGATGTGCTCGAATATATTTATACACATAAAATATCTTATGCAAATGAAATATACGGAGATATTTGTACGGATAAATCGGGAAAATATTATACAACAAAAGCCCAGAGAACCGGATGTGTATTTTGTATGTTTGGATGCCACCTTGAAAAAGAACCAAATCGGTTTCAGCGGTTGGCTGAATCACACCCTAAACTGTATCAATATTGTATAAACGGAGGGACGGATGAAAGTGGTGTGTGGTTGCCAGACGGCAAAGGATTAGGTTTAGGAAAGGTTCTTGATTATATCGGAGTGGATTACAAATAAACAGAAAGAGATACGAGCTGGATTGGAAAAACAGCAGATTATGAAATTATTACGCTGCCCTACCGGCTATACGGGGAGAAAGGAGGCGGTGAAAATGAATTGGCTTGAACTGAACAACGGGAATTTGGTGAATCTTGAAAAAGTACGCTGCATTATAGTCCAAGGTCAAAGAGTCACTTATTGGTTTTCGGAAAATGACAGTCGCGTAGAAATATTTAATTCTTCGAGAGATGCACAATATTGGATGGAAGAGTTGAGGATAAAGTTGCTTAAATAACGATGTGGCAGCATCGTTGGTAACTACCTCCGAACTTTGCCTTTATACTAACACGCTTTGCGGTGAGCGTATCACCGCTGCACGGGATGGGTCAGAGTGACCAGCAGCTTTGCTGTGCGGTGCAATTCCGCAGCATCCACAAAATTTCAGGAGGAACAGAACATGAATCAAGACGAACAAAAGCCCTGCTGTGTGAACTGTCACATCAGCGGTGTGCCTTTGTATCTGGGGCTGGATGGCAAGCAGCACTGTGCGGATCACATTGGTTTGCTGCTGCCAGATTCCCCGAAGCAGGAAACCAAACCTATTAGAAAGGATGTGATTTTATGCTGAATGCAAGCACATTAGCTGCCCTCCATCAAATTTGCACAAATGTGCATTTATCGGTGGATGTGCAGGAATTGTCTACGCTGCTTACTGTACTTGGCGTATTGCCGCAGGAAGAACAGAAACAGGTTACATGGGCTGCAATTGGTATGGCAATTGCAAATGCGAACAGAAATACGGTTTGTGGAGGAAATGCAGGATGAAAAAACCAATGGAAGTCAGCGTTGTGCCAGCGAAGGAGCAGGCAGACCGTTCGGTCTATGAAGCGTTGGCGATGATGATTGTGGAGTTCTACAAACGGAATCCGGAGTTCGTAGAACATCCAGAACGGATGGCAGAGCATGAGCCGGAAAGTTGAAATTCGGAACGGATTCAAATACATGTACTGCGAGCAGTGTGGCTTGGATTTTAATGTTCCGATTCAGAAAACAGGGTTCTTTATTTGCCCATGGTGCGAGATGAAGAACCGAAAGAAGGAAAAGGAGGAGCGAAAAGATGGGAAAAATCGTTGTAAAGGGTGACTGGAATCAACATGATGTTCGCATTCATTCAATGGGGCTCAACAGAGCAGATGCAGCTAAGATGTTGCTGGCGGCGTTTATCAGCATCACGGAAACGCTGGATGATGACATCAAAAAAGCCACGTTCCTGGCTGCATTGGACTGCTGCAGGAGCGAGGTGTACAGCCCAAAAATTGAGGTGATAAAATGACCCCAGAACAGCGGCTGAAGAAGAATCAAGAATCACTGGAAAGCTACAACTGGTATAAAGCCCACCATGTTTGCGTGCGATGCAACAACGCCCCAGCAGTAGACGGGTTTGTTACTTGCCAAGCATGCCGGGAAACGATGAATGCAAGCAACCGTTTTCGGTATGCCGGATTAACACCCGAACAGAAAGCAGAACGGTCGGCGAAGAAAAAAGCAGTCAGAGCGGCATGGCGAGCCGCTGGGCTTTGCATCCGATGCGGCAGGAAGCGAGAGGACAAGCAGCTTTTAACCTGCGAACACTGCAGGAAAAAGGATAAAAGAGGAGGCAAAAGAACATGCAAACAATGATTTTAGGCGGCATTGCAATAGCACTCTTCTGGGTCTGGGTTGCATGGCGGCGACATAACAGCCAGTGGGAAGACGAACAACTACATCGGGAGGACGAAAAATGAGCGTGAAAATCAACAGTCTGGAAATCGAAAATGTTAAGCGAATCAAGGCGGTGAAGCTGGAACCGTCTGCAAACGGTTTGACCATCATCGGCGGCAACAACAACCAGGGCAAAACCTCCGTACTGGATGCGATTGCATGGGCACTGGGCGGCGACAAGTACAAGCCTACTGCTGCGGCAAGGGATGGAGCATACACTGACCCCATCTTGCATGTAGAGTTGTCCAACGGGCTGATTGTGGAGCGAAAGGGCAAGAACAGCAGCCTGAAAGTCATCGACCCACACGGGAACAAGGCAGGACAGCAGCTGCTAAACTCGTTCCTGTCTGCGTTAGCACTGGACTTGCCAAAGTTTATGCATGCATCCGACAAGGAAAAGGCGGCAATTCTGCTGCAAATCATTGGCATTGGCGACCAACTCGCACAGCTGGAAGCAGAAGAAAGCCGCCTGTACAACCAGAGAACCGCCATCGGCAGAATCGCAGACCAGAAACAAAAGTACGCTTCAGAGTTGCAATGCTGGGAGAACGTCCCCAGTACGCCTGTTTCTGCATCAGAACTCCTTGCAAAACAGCAAGCGATACTGGCACGAAACGGCGAAAATCAGCGAAAGCGAGAACATGCCGTTCAGTATGCACAGGAACTCACTGCTGCACAGGCAGCCTATGACGCAGCCAAAAAACGACTGGAACAGGCAGAACAGAATGCAAGGATTGCACAGATGTCCGCACAGGATTTGCAGGACGAATCTACCGCTGAACTGGAAAAGAGCATTGCGGAAATAGATGCCATCAACATGAAAATTCGGGACAACCTGAACAAGGAACACGCCGAAGAAGAAGCAAAGACCTATCGGCAGGATTACGAAGCATTGACCAAACAGATTTCCGTACTCCGGCAAGAAAAGCAAGACTTGCTGCAATCCGCTGACCTGCCGTTAGAAGGGCTGACGGTGGAAAACGGTGCGTTACAGTATCACGGCAAACAGTGGGACAGCATGAGCGGTTCGGAACAATTGCGTGTGGCAACTGCCATTGTTCGCAAACTGAATCCAGACTGCGGTTTTGTGCTGCTGGACAAGCTGGAACAGATGGATAGCAGCACCTTACAGGCATTCGGGCAATGGCTGGAGCAAGAGGGCTTACAGGCAATCGCTACACGGGTTTCTACTGGTGAGGAATGCAGCATCATTATTGAGGATGGCTATTCTGTAAACAATCAGGAACAGCAGCCGAAACCGCCAACCATGCAGAAGACATGGACGAAAGGAGCATTTTAAATGGATTTTCAAGAAACAAACGGCATTCAGACGGGTTCCGGCATCAAGCTGGTCATCTATGGACAGGAAGGCGTTGGCAAGTCCTCGCTGGCGGCACAACTGCCAGGGGCGGTATTTCTTGACTGCGAGGGCAGCACATCAAAAATGAACGTCCGGCGGCTGCCGAAGCCCACCAGCTGGGAGATGTTGCAGCAGGAATTGCAATTTGTGCTGGAATCTCATGTACAGCGGCAGTATCAGACGGTCGTCATTGATACCTTCGACTGGGCAGAACGCCTTGCCATTGCACAGCTGTGCAGCAAACACAACGTGAACGGCATCGAGGGCTTCGGCTACGGCAAGGGCTGGGAGTATGAAGCCGAAGAAATCGGGCGGTTTCTGGACAGCACCGAACGGCTCATTCAGGCAGGCATCCATGTCGCTTTGCTCTGCCATGCAATCACCCGAAAAGCCTCTCTGCCGGAAATTGATGCAGAATATGACCACTGGGAATTGAAGCTGGGAAACAAGACGACCAACAAGATTGCCCCACTATTAAAAGAGTGGTCGGACATCACCCTGTTTCTGGCGTTCCAGACGCACGTAATTGCAACCGATGACAAGGGCAAAAAGCACAAGGCAACCGCCTGCAATCGGGTCATGTATACCACAAAGTCCGCATGGTGGGATGCAAAGAATCGGTTTGGGTTGCCCGAAATGCTGCCGCTGGAATACGCTTCGATTGCTTCCCTCTTTGCTACTCCCCCTGCCCCTGCACCGGTATCCAAAGCACAACAGCTTGTGGAACAGGCACAGGCTGCCGGACTGCCGACCGAACAGGATTTTGCAACTGCAACGCCGATTGTTACAACGCCGGATTCGTTGGACGGCATCTTTCCGCAGCTTGCACAGCTGATGGAAGCAAATCACGTTTTCCCTGAAGAACTGCAACAGGTTGTTGGGGAAAAGGGATATTTTCCGGCAGATATGCCCGTCAATCAGTATCCGCAGGATTTCGTAGAGGGCTGGTGCATCCCGTGGTGGAAAAACATCTTCGATATGATTCAGCAGAACCGAAACGTCCCGTTTTAATGCAAGCAAACAAAACCAATCAAGGTAAATTTAGAAAGGTAGGTATTTTTCATGGAAAACTATAACACAACTGCACAGGGTCACGAATTGGGCTGGGAGGATGAAATCCAGCAGGAAAGCAGCTTCATTTTGCTGCCGGAGGGCGATTATCGCTTCACCGTGGAGAAGTTCGACCGTGCCAGACACAACGGCTCTGACAAAATTCCGCCTTGCAACAAGGCAATTCTCCACTTTCGGGTATTCAGCCCGGACGGCAGCAGCGTGCTCTTGCAGGAAAACTTGTTCCTGCACACAAAGATGGAATGGAAGCTGTCGGAATTTTTCGCCAGCATCGGCATGAAGCAAAAGGGACAGGCTGCACGGATGAACTGGCAGGAAGTCAACGGAAAAAGCGGCATTTGTCACGTGAAAATCCGCAATTATGACAAGAAAGATGGCGGCGTTGGACAGGCAAACCAGATTGAAAAGTGGTATCCATCCTATGACCAGCCGCAGCTTGCTCAGAGTGCCCCACAGCAGACCTACACCGCACCGCAGCCGAACAACAACACACAGCCGTGGCAGTCACCGCAGGGCGGCTGGAACAAAGGTCAGTTTTAAGGAGTGATACAAGATGCAAATGCGACCCTATCAGCAGGCGGCACGCACCGCCGTGCATCGGGAGTGGGACGAGGGCAGAAACCGCACACTGCTGGTTCTGCCCACCGGCTGCGGCAAAACCATCGTCTTTGCAAAAATCACCGAAGACGAAGTTCGCAGCGGCAATCGGGTGTTGATATTGGCACATCGGGGCGAGTTGCTGCAACAGGCAGCGGACAAGCTGGAACGCACCAGCGGCTTGAAATGTGCCGTAGAAAAGGCAGAACAAACTTGTCTGGGGCAATGGTATCGGGTCACTGTGGGCAGCGTGCAAACCCTGATGCGGCAGAAACGCCTTGCTCAGTTCCCTGCCGATTACTTCCAGACGATTATCATTGACGAAGCACACCACGCCATTTCGGACAGCTATCAGGTGATTTTGAATCATTTCTCCGATGCTCATGTGCTGGGCGTAACGGCAACGCCAGACCGGGGCGACAAGCAAAATCTGGGCAAGGTGTTCGATAGCTTGGCGTATGAATACACCCTGCCGCAGGCAATCCACGAGGGATACTTAACCCCGATTCGGGCATTGACCGTCCCGATTCAGATTGACTTTACACAGGTCGGAACAACTGCCGGCGATTACAAGCCCGGAGAGATTGCCACGGCGTTAGACCCCTATCTGGAACAAATCGCCGCCGAAATGGCAAAGCACTGTGCCGACCGCAAAACGGTGGTATTCCTGCCGCTGGTCAAAACCTCTCAAAAGTTCCGTGATTTGCTCTGTCAGCACGGATTCCGTGCGGCAGAGGTCAACGGCGAATCCGATGACCGAGAACAAATCTTGCAAGACTTTGCGGATGGTAAGTACAACGTGCTCTGCAACAGCATGCTGCTCACAGAGGGCTGGGACTGTCCGGATGTGGATTGCGTGGTCGTGCTGCGGTCAACCAAAGTGCGTGCTCTGTATTGTCAGATGGTGGGGCGTGGCACACGGTTGGCAGAGGGCAAAGACCACTTACTCTTGTTGGATTTTTTGTGGAACACCGAAAAGCATGAACTCTGCCGTCCGGCGTGCCTGATTTGCGAGGACGAAGCCGTACAGCAGAAGATGACGCAGCAGCTGGAAGAGCAAGTCGGCATCCCGATTGACATCGAAGCAGCAGAGAATCGGGCATCCGAAGACGTAGTAGCAGACCGAGAAGCGAAACTTGCCGAAAAGCTGGAAGCGATGAAAAAACGAAAATCGAAACTGGTCGACCCGTTGCAATATGAACTGTCGATTCAGTCGCAGGATTTGTCCGGCTATGTTCCGGCGTTCGGGTGGGAATCCAATCCGCCAACCGCCCAGCAGAAAAAAGCCTTGGAAAAATGGGGCATCAATCCCGATGCCGTAGAGAGTGCCGGAAAAGCAGAACAGATTCTGCGTGCGGTGGCTCAGCGGCAGCAAAGCGGACTGGCAACGCCAAAACAAATTCGCTGCTTGGAAAAGTACGGGTTTCAGCACGTGGGCGGCTGGAAATTTGATGCGGCAAAAAATCTGATTAACCGCATCGCTGCAAATGGCTGGCGTGTTCCGAACAGCATTACCGCATCAGAATATATACCGGAGGGGTGAAGCATGGATAAATGGATGATAGAAATAACAATTTAGACGAACTGCTGGACTACATCGACCCTGCATCCTTAACCTATCAGGAATGGTGCGGCGTGGGCATGGCGTTGAAAGATGCCGGCTATGACTGTTCGCTTTGGGATGTCTGGTCACAGCGAGATGCTGCACGCTATCACAAGGGCGAATGCGAAAAGAAATGGCGAACCTTTGCAGGCTGCGAACATCCCGTCACTGCCGGAACGATTGTGCATCTGGCAGTGGAAAACGGCTACCGTCCCCAGTATTCCAAAAAAGAATCTCATGCCTTGAACTGGGATGACACCATTGGGGAAGATTATGTGGTTACCAGCCGAAAAGAAGCACAGGACATCCCCATTCCAGAGCCGGAAACATGGAATCCAGCACAGGAACTTTCCCAATATATCGAAACGCTGTTTGAAGCAGATGATTTCGTGGGCTATGTCACAGAAACATGGAAGAACAAAGACGGCAAGTATATGCCAACCTCCGGTTGCTGCGACCGCACCGCTGGGCAGCTGCTGGAGGCTCTGAGCCAGTGCGGCGAGGACATCGGGGCAGTGTTCGGGGACTACATGGAAGCAGCCGGGGCATGGATTCGCTTCAACCCGTTGGATGGCAAGGGCGGCAAGAACGAAAATGTCACGGAATATCGGTTTGCGTTGGTAGAATCCGATGTGCTGGACATCGAACGGCAGAACGGGATTTTACATGAAATGCAGCTGCCCATTGCCTGCTTGGTTTACAGCGGTGGCAAGAGCCTACACGCCATTGTGCGAGTGGATGCTCCCAGCTACGAGGAATACCGGAAGCGAGTGGATTTCCTCTATGACGTTTGCGACAAAAACGGGCTGAAAGTCGACCGTCAGAACCGGAATCCGTCCCGTCTATCCAGAATGCCGGGCGTGATGCGAAACGGAAAGAAGCAATTCTTAGTTGCAACCAACATCGGGCTGGGTTCGTGGGCAGAGTGGAAGGACTACATCGACAGTGTCACCGATGACCTGCCAGAGTTTGAAAGCATGGCGGAAGCGTGGGAAAACATGCCGGAACTATCGCCGCCGCTCATTGAAAACGTGCTGCGGCAGGGACACAAAATGCTGATTGCAGGACCTTCCAAAGCCGGCAAATCCTACGCCCTCATTGAAATGTCCATTGCGATTGCTGAAGGAAGGCAGTGGCTGGGCTGGCAATGTGCAAAGGGGCGTGTGCTGTATGTCAATCTGGAATTGGACAGAGCCAGCTGCCTGCATCGGTTTCGGGATGTGTATCAGGCAATGGAACTGCCGGCGGCGAATCTCCAGAGCATTGACATCTGGAATCTGCGTGGTGTGACCGAGCCGATGGACAGGCTTGCCCCGAAACTGATTCGGCGAGCCAAGAAAAAACAGTACATTGCTGTCATCATCGACCCGATTTACAAGGTCATCACGGGCGATGAAAACAGTGCTGACCAGATGGCACATTTCTGCAACCAGTTTGACAAGGTGTGCACGCAGTTGGGCTGTGCGGTGATTTATTGCCACCACCACAGCAAGGGGGCTCAGGGCGGCAAACGCAGCATGGACAGAGCATCCGGTTCGGGAGTGTTTGCCCGTGACCCCGATGCCCTGCTCGACCTGACAGAACTGGAACTGTCCGAGGACATCCGCAAGCAGGAAACCAACACGGCTATCTGTGATGCGTGCGTGGAGCAGCTGCGGCGGCACGCTCCGGCAGTGTTGGCGGATGCCTCGCCGGATGCCCTGCTGAGCCATGTAGAAGCCCTGAAACTGTGTCAGGATAATCTGCCGCCGGCAGTATATGAAGCGTTTCTCAGCGAGATAGAAACCATCAAACGGACGGTGCGACAGCGGACGGCGTGGCGGCTGGATGGTACGCTGCGAGAGTTCCCGAAGTTTGAGCCGAAGAATCTGTGGTTTCGGTATCCGGTACACGTGGAAGATACCATTGGCGTGCTGAAAGATTTGCAGTCAGAAAGCGAGATGCATCCGTATCAACGTGGGGCAAAGCGTGGCGGAAAAAAGACAAAGGAAACTTACAAGGCAAAAGCAGCAGATAAAAATGCTGAATTAATAAACACATTTGACGCTTGCAATATAGATGGCACAGTAACTGTGCAGGACATGGCAGAATATCTTGGTGTTAGCCGAGACACAGTAGAACGCAGGCTAAAAAAGTGCGAGAAACTGATTTTGAAAAATGGAAAAATTCAAAGAAAAGATGAATCGTAAAGTTGCCGCAAAAATTGCCGCAACAGCCTTATATAAATATAGATTAATTGCGGCATGTCAACTGGTTAACCGCAAAGGGCTTAAATAGCCAGCCCTTTGCTGTGAACCATTATCATTGACAAACGCAGACTTGAAAAACCAGAAACGGAGGGTGAAACGATGACAACTTTTTTTATGCCGATGATACCGCCAACCAGTACGCACCAACAGCAAGGACACACCGTTGACAAGCACGGCGTGCATCACTTCTACAAGCGGAACAACGGCGAGGCGGAAGCAAAACTTGCAGCACACCTGATGAAGCACATCCCTGAACAGCCGTATCATGGTGCTGTGCAGGTCATTGTGAAGTGGTGCTATCCGATCAAAGCCAAACATCAGGACGGCGAACCCTATACCAACAAGCCGGATGTGGACAACCTGTGCAAGGCGTTGTTCGACATCATGACCAAGCTGCACTACTGGGGCGATGACAAGCAAATCTACAGTGCAGTGGTCGAAAAGTACTGGGCGGATGTTCCGGGCGTGTTTGTACAGATCACGGAGGCGGAAAAGGAGGAATTAAAATGAACTACATCGAAAAGAAAATTGAAGAACTGAAATCCGAATTTTCGGGGAAGCTGGAAGAGCTGAAGAAAGAAGCAGAGATGCAGAAGAAACAGAAAGAGCCGAAGCTTGGGGAGAAATATTTCTATATCAGTCAATTTGGCAGAGCGATTCTGGACACGTTTACACAGCACCCAACCGACATTGCACGGAAAAACCTCGGGAATTTTTTTCCGACGGAAGAACGTGCCGAACAAGTTGCAAAGAAAATGCGGTTATTGTTACGGCTTGAGCAGCTGCATGATATGCTCTGTCCGGATTATGTGCCGGATTGGAAAGACGACAGATTAAAGTTTTATGTTTATTTTGACCACGAGCAAGGCAGTTTAAACATAACCGCTAGTTCTTTTTGCGATGCACTTAGCTTGGTGACTTTTGAAACAAGAGAAAACGCCGAAAAAGCAGCGGAAATCCTAAACAAAGAGATGAGGGAATCCAAATGAAGAACCCAGCCTTGCAGCGGAAAAACCTGTACAACAAGAACGAGGTTGAGTATAGTCACAAAATGGCTATCTATCAAGGCATGGCGATGGTGTTTGTGACGCTGGAATGGCACTATGGATGGAAACAGAAACGGCTGAACAGACTATTTGAGAATCTACAGTCCATTGCTGAAATACCGCCGATTTTTGGCAAGTCGCCAGATGTATTGGAGCAGATGCAGCATTTTAAACAGGATTACCAGATTGACTTCACAAAGATTCGGCTGAAAACAAAGGAGAAATGAGGATGACAAAAGAAGACCTGAAACAATGCAATGCCAAATGGAAAGAACTGCATCAAATCGAAACGCTGGTGCAAACACTTCGAGCGGATGCACGCAGCACAAAGGCAGTTTGCTATGACAACACACCAAAGAGCAAGGGAGAGCCTGTGGCAGCGGTGCAGACGTATGTGGAACGGCTGGAAGAACTATCAAACCGATATGAACAAGTAAAAGAGAACCTGATGAAAGATGTCCAGCGAGTAGAACAAGGAATCGCCGAACTGCCACCGGATTTACGGGTATTGATGCGGTATCGGTACATCATGGGCTTTAGCTGGGAGAAAATCGCAGAAACAATGCACATTTCTGTTGGGACGTTTCATAACTGGCACAGAAAAGCGTTGAATTTGCTAAAATTGAATTGAATTGAAATGTCAACCTGTGCTATAATAGTAGCATAGAAAAATGAAATCCGGATGGCGAAATACCCGTCCGGATTTTTTACTGAAAAAACGGAGGGAGGACGTTGGCAAATGAAGAAAACCTGATTCCAATTCAAAATCGAACCACGAGCGAAGCACGAGAAATCAGTGCAAAAGGTGGCAAAAAGTCCGGAGAAGCACGCCGCAGAAAAAAAGACATGAAAGCCAAAATGAAGCTGCTGCTTTCCCTGCATCCGACTGCCAGTCAAACAGAATTGTTGAAAGCACTTGGCATTCCGGAAGAGGACGCAGATAATGAAATGCTTCTGCTGGTCGCCATGTTTCAGGCTGTCACGGAAGACCGAGATACCAAAGCATTTGATAAGGTCATGGACGTACTTGGAAAGACCGTACAACGGGAAGAACTGACCTTGAAAAAGCGGCAGGCGGCGAAGCAAGACAAGCCGAGCAACGGCATGACGGAACAGCTGATTGCAGGAATGCAGGAACAGGGGGTGGAAGATGATTTACACGAAGAAGCAGCGGCAATTGATGGAACTGTGGCGAACAAAGAAGTTGCAGCGGATTAACTTGCTGGAAGGGTCTGTTTCTTCTGGGAAGACGTGGATTTCATTGGTATGCTGGGGGTTCTGGCTGGCTACCATGCCGCAAAATCAGCTGTATCTGATGTGCGGCAAGTCGTTGACCACGTTGAAACGAAACTGTTTGATTCCGCTGGAAGCCATGTTCGGGCAAAGTAATTTTTCTTTTTCAACCTCTGCCAAAGAAGCCTATCTGTTCGGCAGGCGAATTCTGCTGGAAGGTGCAAACGATGCACGCAGCGAAGGAAAAATTCGAGGGCTGACCCTGCAAGGTGCGTACTGCGATGAATTGACACTGTTCCCAAAGGATTTCTTTGTTATGCTGCTATCCCGTTTGCGTGTACCTGGTGCAAAGCTGATTGCAACGACCAATCCCGACAGCCCCCAACACTGGCTGAAAAGAGAATACATTGACCGCATGGCTGAACTGGATATGTTGACCATGCGTTTTTTGTTGGATGATAATACAACGCTAGACCGACAGTATGTAGAATCCGTCAAAAAAGAGTATACCGGCGTATTTTACAACCGGTTTATTTTGGGAGAATGGGCAATTGCAGAGGGGCTGATTTATCCGCAATTCGACCGAGAAAAGCACATAGAACAACGGGACAATCCGCAAGGCGAATGGTATATTTCCGTAGACTATGGCACGCTAAACGCCTTCTCTGCTGGGCTTTGGTGTTATGATGGCACAACCGCCTACCGAGCAGCAGAATACTACTACAGCGGCAGAGAGACACGCAAACAGCTCACCAATGCCCAATATCTGCAACGGATTCAACAATTGGCAGGCGGTCACAAGATTGAATGCGTCATTGTAGACCCGTCCGCAGCGAGCTTCATTGCAGAGCTGCGGAATGCAGATTTTACCGTTCGGAAAGGCAAGAATGCGGTTGTAGATGGCATCCGGCGAGTTTCTTCTGCGTTGCAGGCGGAAAAATTGCGATTCTCTCCCGATTGCAAGAACTGCATTCGTGAGTTTGGCTTGTATCGCTGGGACGAATCGTGCAGCGAAGACAGACCAATTAAGGAAAATGACCATGCTATGGATGACGTGCGATATTTTGTCAACACAATTATGGTCGAAGAAGCAAGCATTTCCAGAGTGATGGGGGGGCTATAAGGAGGCGGCAACATGTTCCGAAGGCAAGACTACTATACGATTTCCACAGATACAGAGCTGACAACCGAGCGGCTCTCCTATTGGATGAATCAACACAAAACCGACTGTCAGCGGTTTCGGTATCTGAAAGATTTATACGAAGGACGACATCCAATTCAATTAGAGCCACCCAAACCAACATGGAAGCCGGACAACCGGATTATTTGCAACTTTGCGAAGTACATTGTAGACACGCTAAACGGCTATTTCATCGGCATTCCAGTCAAGACGATGCACCCAGAGGAAACTGTTTCGGAAGAGCTGGAACAGATTCAACACTACAATGACCAAGACGACAACAATTCAGAATTATCCAAATATTGCAGCATTTACGGAAGTGGCTTTGAGTTGCTTTACACGGATGAAACTGCACAGATTTGTATTACTTACGCATCGCCGTTAGAATGCTTTATCATTTATGATGATACGATTGCACGGAAGCCGCTTTATGGTGTGCGATATTATCAGAAATCCGATGGTGAAACCGTAGGCAGCGTCTACACTTCCAGCATGGAGATTCCGTTTTCAGATAAAGGCGGCTTGCATTATCTGGATGCGATTCCACACTATTTTGCAGGCGTTCCGCTCATTGAATACCTTGAAAACGAGGAACGGCAAGGAGCATTTGAACAAGTAGAATCTGCAATCACTGCCTATGAAAAAGCCATCTCAGAAAAAGCAAATGATGTGGATTATTTTGCAGATGCGTATTTGCTGTTGAAAGGTTTGAAACTGAACGAGCAGGAGCTGCACACCATCCGAAACGACCGTGTGATTCATGTTCCGCCCACCGACGCGGAAATTCTGAACGGGATTCAAGTGGAATTTTTGCAAAAGCCTTCTGCCGATGCAACGCAGGAGAATTTGCTAGACCGCTTGGAAGACCAAATTTTTATGCAATCTATGGTGGCGAATATTTCCGATGAAAGCTTCGGCAGCAGCTCCGGGACAGCCCTTGCGTACAAGTTGCAGCCGATGAAAAATCAGGCAGCAAACAAGGCACGGAAATTTTCTTCCGGCATGAATCAACGCTGGAAACTGATTGCAAGCCATCCGGCAACGAAAATGGCAGCGGATGCGTATCTGGGTATCACCTATCAATTCACGCAAAATGCACCAAAGAACCTGCTCGAAGAGGTACAGACCGCCGCTCAAATGGCAGGTGTGACTTCCAAAGAGACGCAGCTTTCTGTCATTTCTGCCGTCGATGACCCGAAGAAAGAACTGGAGAAAATCGACTTGGAGAACGGCGGTGAGGCGGCGGATGCGTTACAGGCGGAGCGGGTGACAGGCGATGCAGAGTGATACCTACTGGAGCAAGCGGCTGCAAGAATTGGATGCCTCTTTAAGCAAAGACGAAAAGCAGCTCTTCTCGGAGTTATCAAAATACTATGAACAGGAATATGCAGCACTGGACAAAGAAATCGCAGCGTACTATGCAAAATATGGTGAAGAGAATGTGATTGCCTTCCGAACATTGCTGCTAGAATTACCGGATGCAGACAAGCAACTGCTGCTGCAAAACATGGATGAATTTGCAAAGCAATATCCAGAGTTTGCCGAACTGCTCCCCGTTCGGGAAAGCATTTACAAACTGAACCGCTTGGAAGGCTTACAAACTTCCAGCGTGTTGCAGCAGTTGAAAATCGGAGCGATTGAGCAAACGAAATTTCGAGAACACTTTGAGAAACAGGTGTTGAAATATGCAAACTATGCAGCGGAGAAGTTGGGATTCGGGACGAATTTTTACCGGATTGATAGCGAGATGCTGCAAGTTGTGATTGGAAATCCTTGGTGTAATGGCAAAGATTTTTCTGAACGGATTTGGGCAAACCGAGAAGCCTTAGCACAGACTTTACAAAACGAGATTGCAAACGGTCTGATTCGTGGTGAAGATTATAGGACCATGTCAAGAATCTTGCAGCAGAAGTTTGAAAATACATCGCAGAAGCAAGCAGAACGGCTGGTTTTTACAGAAGATACGTACTTATCCAATGAAGCGAAAATTCGACCATTTGAACGGAATGCAGCTTATACGCATTATGAATATCTCTGTGTAGAAGACCACCGCACCTGTGAAACTTGCCGTGCGTTGAGTGGACAGACATTTGAAATCAGCAAACGGAATGCCGGCTTGAATTTCCCACCGATGCACCCTTGGTGCAGATGTACCGTTATGCCGGTGGTCGAGGATTTGGCGACGATAAAGAGGCGGTTGAACGCCGATTCTGGAAGTGGAAAATCAGATGCAATTTTATTGACAGATACGCAGAAAGATGGTATAATAAAAACAGATGAAAGATTTGAGATTCATCCAGATAAAATAAAAAAGTTTTTGTTGAAACCAGGTGCGAAGCATTCAAAAGAATTTTTTGATGTTGGCTATACACCTGATGATTATGAGTTGCTTTTCGATGACATCGCATTGAATTTCAATATGGAAACAGCTTTTGCACGCATAGAAAAGCCAGATGGTTCTATTGATTTTTGTATGTATATGGATTTGGGAGTAACAAAAAAGAGAAATTTTAAAGTAGTTTGGAAAAAAGATAATTCAGAAAGTAAGCCACGATTGATTACAGCTCATTGAGAAGGGAAAAAACATGTTTGAATTATTTGAAAAAGTTTTAATAAAAGAAAAGAATATTCCTGGCACAATTGTGGACATTACAACGATAAAAGGTAAGAAAATAATTACAGTTGAAAGTGATATAGAAGGAAAACAAGAAGGCGGTTATGGCGAGCGTTTTCCTTTGTTTACATGCTATGAAAATCAACTGCAACGCTTAACCACAAACAAGAAGTAAAATTTTGAGGTGATTATATGGCGAAAGATGATATGGAAATTATCATGTACAAAATTCTCAAGTATCTATATGAGTGCCTGAAATCCGGAAGAAAAACATCGATTGCAGATGTTGCATGGGAATGTCGCCTGTTCCATATTACAAGAACATACTGGCTTGTAATTATGCGAGAATTGATTGAATCCGGATATGTTTCTGGCATTCAGTACATTGCCGCAAAGGATATGGAACAGATTTTAGAAGTCGGTACGTTTTCAATTACGAAAGCAGGCAGAGAATATTTGTCCCAAAACAGCATGATGCAGAAAGCAAAGGAATTTCTTGGGAAACCATTTGAGATTCTTCTTGGTGCTGTAATTGGAAGACTATAAGAACAGAATATTTACAAAAAAGAATCATTTTTATAAAAGCATCTCTCTGAGGTGCTTTTTTCATACCCGAAAACAGAAAGGAGCAATCTTATGCAGCTTCTCTTTTTTCATGCGAACTACTGCCCGCCCTGCAAGCAAATGCAGCCGGTGGCAGAGCAATATGCAGCCCAGACCGGCATTCCGTTGTACACCTTCCGATCAGATGATGTGTACGGCGGAAATGCCATGGCACGGCAGCACCATGTGAAACGCCTTCCCTGCTTGATTCTTCTGGATGATGATGGCAGAGAACAGGCTAGAACCGAAGCCGTCCAAACGCTGGAAGGGTTGCGGAAGGTATTTGAAAGGAGTGAATCATAATGGCAGACAGTACAGAACAGGTTACAACAACCGAAACGCCTGTTACGCCGACAGAACCGGCAACGGAGCCTTCTACTTTGACCGCAGAAGCGGTTTCGCAGATGATTGCGGAAGCGTTCCAAGGCTTTGAGCAGCGGCAGTCAGAAGCAAAGAAACTATCAGAAATGACCGACCAGCAGCGAGCAGAAACGGAGCGGGATTCCTACAAGCAGCAGCTTCAAGCCCTGCAAAAGCAGGTGGAAGCGGCACAGATGCAGAAAACCGCACGGGAAATGCTATCCGAAAAAGGCATTCATTTGCCGGATTCTCTGGTAGCTGCCGTGGTTGCAGAGGACGCAAAGACCACCAAAACACAGGTGGAAGCTTTTGCAACGCTGTTTACAGAAGCGGTAGAAAACGCCGTCAAGGAACGCTTAAAGGGCGAACCGCCCAAGACCGGAGCGTCAGGACGCATGACGAAAGAACAGATTTTCGCCATTCCTGATGAAGGAAAACGGTTACAGGCGATTCGGGACAACATGAATTTATTTGAGTAAAGGAGTTAATTTATTATGGCAGTACAAGCAAATACCAATTTGACCACCGATTTTGCCAAGGCACAGTCGATTGATTTTACCAATCGCTTTGTCGATGGCATCCAGAAATTGCAGGAACTTCTCGGCATTACCAGACGTACGGCAATGGCGAACGGTTCTATCATCAAAGTATACAAAAACAAGGTAACCATGGCAAATGGAGACGTTGCAGAAGGCGACTTGATTCCGCTGTCCAAGGTGGAAGTAGAGCCGGCAAATACCTATGAACTGGCTTACAAGAAGTACCGGAAGGCAGTAACGCTGGAAGCCATCCAACGCAGTGGCTTTGACCTTGCGGTTTCGCAGGCAGACAATGAGTTGTTGAAACAGATTCAGAGCAACATTCGCTCCGCTTTGGTGACATTTTTGGCAACCGGTACAGGCACTGCAACCGGCACTGGCTTTCAAGCCGCCGTAGCAGATGCTTGGGGAAAGTTGCAGGTACTCTTTGAGAACGATGCAACCGATGGCGTGATTGTGATTGCAAATCCGCAGGATATTTCAAAATATCTTGGGGAGCAGACCAACATTACCACGCAGACTGCTTTTGGCATGACGTATTTTCAGACCTTCTTGGATGTCAAAGTCATGTCTAACTCCAGTGTTCCGGCAGGAACATTCTATGCAACCGTTGCCGATAACCTGAATCTGGCATATCCGGCAATCTCCGGTGGGGAAATCAACAAGGCATTCAGCTTTACAACAGATGCAACGGGACTGGTTGGCATTACCCACACCGCAGATTATACGCGTGCAAACTATGAGACCACGATTTTAACGGGGTCTGTACTGTTTGCAGAACGGCTGGATGGTGTCATTGTTGGCACGATTGCGACTGGAGCGTAAGCATGACACTGCTGGAGCGGGTACAGATTCGCTTGCAGGATGAACCGAAAGCGGAGAACACACCGCAACTGCTGGAACTTTGCGATATTGCAAGCTTGCGAATCTGCTTGCGAGTGCGAGAAACAACGCTGCCGGAAATGTTAGAACCGATTGCAGCGGAAGTCGTGGTCAAGCTGTTTCGACGTTGGAATTATGAGGGCATTCGTTCTGAAGGAGCGGATACAATTTCCACTACGTTTGTGGAAGATGTTCTGGCGGAATACGAAGATGAGTTTACCGCTTATCGAGAAACCAAGGCGGCGGAAAACGGCAGCGGCACGGTTCATTTTTTGTGATAGGAGGCAGCAACCATGCACTATTTCCCCATTCATCTCTTAAAAGCCATCCAGACCGGAACAGATATTTTAGGCAATCCTATTACTACATTACAAGAGCCTTGTGCAGCTTGTAATGGGTATACAGGACGATTCACAGAATGGACGGCAGAGGATGCGGAGCTAGTCGGGCGAGATGTTACCCAAACGCAGCGAAAACTGTTGACAGATGCTCCGCTGGCACGCTGTAAAGAAGCAGATGTGGTGCGTGCTGGTTCGGAAGACTATCGGATTACTTCCATCAAAGATTTGCATGGGCGGTGGCGGATGTTGTATCTGGAACGATGGTATCAAACCCTCCCAGAACGGAGATGCACAACGTGAAAATCAAAATCATTCTAAACGGAACAGAAGAGTTAGTTGCTGCACTGGAGCAAAAATCAAAATCGGATTTCGTTGCAGTTTGTAACCGAACCGTTGGCTTGTTGACACGGGAAGCAACGAGAAACACGCCTGCTGATACAGGAAAGCTGCGGCAGAGCATCCGAACTGAATTGCCGAAAGAATCGGATACTACCATCAATGGAGCGGTCGGCTACACGCTGCACTATGCACCCCATGTAGAATATGGGCATCGGCAGCAGCCGGGACGATTCGTTCCACAGATTGGGAAACGACTGAAAGCCTCCTATGTTCCGGGGCAACGGTTTTTGCAGCGTTCTGTAGAAGCCGTTCGCCCTCAATTTGAACAGATGCTAAAAGATGAGCTAAAGGAGGACTGAGGTCAGAATGATGCTGCGAAAAGCCGGCTTTGCAGAAATTGCTGCTGCCGTACTGCAAAATCTACGGAAAAATACCGGTTATGCTTGTTATGATGCTGTGGAGAAGGACACCCCTTCTCCATTTCTATTTGTAGAGGTGGTCGGAAAACGGGATGCGTCCAGTAAAACGATGTTCAAGGAAATTTTTACCGTACAGATTCATGCAATTGCTACACCGAGCGATGCCAGAACAGAAATTTACAGCATGATACAGTCGGTAGAAGAATCGTTGACGGAATCCCTGACACTGCCGGATGGGATTACACTGGTGCTGCAAACAGAAACTGGCGTGCAATCTCTGCAACAAGACGAAACAAACGAATATCATGCTGTGATTTCCTATGAAATCATGGTGAGCTATGGATTGAAATGTAAGATTTAGGAGGAAATACGATGCCAAGTTATGATAACAATTTTTACTGTGATTTTTCAGAAGATGCGGCAAAAGCCGGGAAGGACATTCTGCTTTGCATCTACAACGCAGACGGTTCTAAGCTGCTTGCAATTTCAGGGCAGCAGAATTTAACCATTAACCGCAGTGCTGACACGGTGGAAGTGTCCAGCAAAGACACAAAAGGCGGCTGGAAAAAACAGATTCCCGGCATGAAAGAATGGTCGATTGACAACGATGGTATTTACATTCTGAATGCAGAATCGCACAAGCTGCTCGGGCAATATTTTGAGAACGGCGATATGGTCTGCTTGAAGGTCATTGATGCCAAGGAGAAAAAGCCGCTGTTTGGCGGTCTGGCTTGCATTACAGACTATTCGCTGGAAGCTCCATACGATGACAGCATGACCTATTCTTTGAGCTTTTCTGGCAACGGTGCTTTAACAGACTTAACAAATCTCTCCACGGAAGATGCTACAAAGGTAACGGATATGCCGGAAGATTTGACAACGGAATAAGGAGGAACTTATGCAAACCTATTTTATCAAAGACAAAGAATATCACTTGCATTACACCATCGGCAGAATGGAGCAGTTGGAAAAGATACTTGGAAATGCCATTACTGGCGTGATGGTTTCCATCACAAATGGAAAATATCCAACCATTTCCGAACTCTGCACGCTGTTTGCTTACGGCTTGTCAGATGACCGAGGGGACTATGCTCCTATCAAGAAGGCTCTGGAATTTGCCCAGCAGCAGGTACAGGATGTTGGATATGGTACACTGTTTACAGCAACGCTGGAACAGATTCAGGAGGACTGCGGTTTTTTATTCCGGTAAGGCTGGTGGAATGGGAATATTTTCCGACCAGTAAAGAAAAGCCTGACCTAGAAGCGGAACAGTTCCGAAAAAGCCAAGATTTCGCTTTTTTTGCGGTACAATTCGGCTATTCCAAAGCAGATTACAACGCCCTGACAGAAACGGAACGGGCGTTGATTTTAAAAGCGTATGAAAACAAAGTCGTAGCAGATACCAACCTTTTGGCAGGTGCGGTTCTAAATGCAGTTTCCAATGCGTTCCGGAAAAAGGGTAAAAAGCCGCAGAAGCTCTGGAAAAAGCAGCCGAAGCATACCAACAAAGAACGACAGCAACAGCTCGTGCAGCAGGTTCTGGAAGCCGATGCAGCACAAGGAACGGCATGGGTAGAAGCGATTTACAAAGCAAACGGGCGGAAACGAAAGAAGGTGTCGTGATTGGAGTTTTATGGTATCGAGGAACGAAAAACCGGAATTCGGTGGATTCAATCCCATCAATTACAATATATCAGTGCAGAACAGCCTTATGCAGAAGCGAACGTTGGCATCTACACTGGAAGAACCAATGGTGGCTATGGATTGGGGCTATATTGGACGGATTTTTCTGCCACTGCCCCAGAAGTAGAAACATTTACCGTAGATATTCCAGGGCGAAACGGGTTACTGGATTATTCTGAAGCTTTGACTGGCTCTCCGGTTTACAAGAATGCAACGCTATCTGCAACATTTGTGGCAGCTTGTACGATGGCAGAATGGCACAAGCTCTATCAAAACGTCCGGCAAGAGTTGCACGGGCAAGTTTGTACCATTGTTGCAGACAGCAATTCCAGCTATGCCTATCGTGGACGCTGCACCGTAGATTCCACCATGGAAGATGCCAAGCATGCTGTTTTCACCATTTCCGCCGATATAGAGCCGTATTGCTATGATAATTTTCCATTGCAAAAGGGATTCCTTTGGGATGCGACCGATTTTTCCGGAAGCCTTCCGGATGCACTGACACTGAGCGAATCTGGAGAAATTACAGAAACACTGTATGCTCCGAATGGCAGGGTTGGTGGACTTTATGGAGAGGTTACAGTCATTGCAGAATTTCCTTGCACGGTAACCATCAACGGAACTGCTAAAGAAATCGAAGAAGCAAACGGGAAAGCGGTGTTTTCTATCAGCTCTTATTTACAGCACAACAGCAGCGTGACGGTTACAATCACCGGAGGCACTGCCGGAAGCCAAATTGCAATTCTATGCAGATGCAGGAGGTTGTTATAATGTATACAGCCTATTACTTTCCATTTGAAAATTGCAGGGACGGAATTATTCCGAGATTGCCACTGTTTGACCCGAAGAATGGCTATTTTCTGAAAGATGCGGTTTTGAAAACGAGTGCAACCAAAGCAGGCAAATTTACTTTTACCATCCCAGTAGACGATGAACGAGTACTACAGGTTTTACAGTGCTGGGTTACTGTCGTATCTGATAATGTGCGGCGGCACGATGAAGACACTGTGGGTGAAAATGTGATATGGGTTGGACGACCGACACAAGTAGAGCGAGATTTGTATGGGAATCGAACATACACCTGCGAAGGCGTTCTGGGAATGCTAAATGATACGGTATGCGTTGCAAAGCCATATCCCTCTATTTATAACAGTATCCCAGATTTTATCAATTTTCTTGTATTCTCCCTCTGGACGGATTATCAATGCTATACAGCAGCAGTAGATGCAAACACAGACGCAAGCACCGTGTTCCGAAACGGAACATGGTACAGCTATGACGGCAAAAAAATTCTCTACAAAGAAACGAAAATTCCAGAAGGTGCTAAAGTTTGCGTCCCGCAGGTGGACTACAATAACGGATATTATCTGAGTAGCGTGGTCTATGAAGATTCTGCCTGCAAAACAAAAGTTTTGAAACCAGATGGCAACGGATTTGACTACATAGACAACATTTCTTTTGTACGATATTGGACACAAGCAGAAACAGCAATGGAGCTATTACAGTCTCGAATTATCGACTATTTTGGCGGCAATTTTCAAGCAGAAGTTGTAGACCCATACACGCAAAAAGAACCACTGACAGACGTTCTGCACACTGGCTGCATTCGGTACGCTTATCGAGACCCAAGCAATCATACAATTAAGACACAAAAGCTGGAACTTGGCGGCAATATCACAGATGTTTCTTCTTCTTATATAGCAGAAGATTTTTATACTGGAATTGTTCCAGTGTCGAGTTCTAATGCGGATAACACTACTGGAGAATCGGACGCTACGGAAACAATGATTTATCCAGAGGTGACGGAATCCGACTTCGATAGTGATGGCAACCGAAAAATAGATATAAAGCCATACGCAGCATTCAGTTTTTATGGTGGAAATGATACGGAAATTACACCGAGCAATCTCGTTGTTTGGTTCACCGGCGGGAAGTTCGGAGATTATTATATGTCAAATCGTGAATATCCAGCATCACGAGCTTTCAATCAATATTTGCTGAACAAATACGGACCAATTGTCCGAAAAGTGAACTTCTCGTTTAGCGAGAATAACCCAGATAAATATACCAAACGAGAAGCCGTGGTTGCCCATGTACTGGCGTTGGAAGAACCCAAAGCAACTTTTTCCGTATCCGCAGTAGATTTGGGACTAGTGGAAGATGGTGTGGAGTGCTTGCAGGCTGGTTTTCAAGTGGAAGTGGTTTATACGCCACTTGGGATTGACGAACGGATGACGATTGAAGAATTGGAAATCCATCTGGATGACCCAACGCAGTGCAAGGTAACACTGAACGGCTCTTTGGATTCGATTGCAAAAATAGTAGCGAGGGGGTGAGTGTATGGCAGATTATACGCTGTCTGCGAAAATTACAGCGGACATCAAAGGTTTTGTAAGCAATATCAATACCGTAACAAAAAAAGCGGAAAGCATGGCAGAAAAGCTTAGCAGCAGCATGCAACCTGTGAAAACGGCAGCAGCATCCGCAAAGGAAGATATTGCCGCTCTTGCTGATGGATTTCAACAATGGACAGCAGCATCTCCTACTATTCAAAAAATAAAAACGCAAATAGAGCAGATGATGCAAGCATTCCAAAACAGTGCTGCCGGAACTGCTTTGCAAAATCTGGAAACGAAAATGAAAGAGCTGATTTTGCCAATTCAGTCTGCTGCATCTCAGATGAAGTCACTAGCAGAAGCGGCAAAAGATAAGGCTCTTGGAATCTTATCTTCAACAGCAGAAAAGGCGAAAACGGGAATAGAAGCTCTCAAAAATTCCATTCAGCGAACGGTTTCTGAATCCAAGGCATTCCAGACTATTTCAGCAGAAATTAACGCCATTAAGCCGTTTGCATCTGCGGTAGCCGGAACTGTAGAACACGTGTTCCAATCCGCATTTTCTGCAATTCAATCAGCGGCTTCTAAAGTCCCTGATGCGATAAAAAGCATTGTTTCTACTGCCAAAAGCACATTAAATACCATCTCTGACCTTTCCGATAAGGCAAGTAAGGCGTTGGAATCTGTTGGAAAATCGGCAGAATCCATTGGCAGCGGATTGCAATCGGCTGGAGATAATCTGAGCAGCCTTGGCGGAAAAATTACCGCCGTAGAAACGGCAGCCGCTGGATTGGCAACAGTTGGACTAAAAAAAGCAACGGATTCTGCGATTGACTTTGACACGCAAATGCGAAAAGTTGGAGCAATTTCCAGTTCAACGGATGAAGAACTGCAAGCCCTTCGGGGATCTGCATTGGAACTGGGTGCAAGCACTTCACTTTCCAGCTCCGAAGTAGCAGAAGCCATGACAGAAATGGCAGCAAAGGGCAGCGATGCAAACCAGATTATCGCTGATATGCCTGGGATTATCTCTGCTGCGGAAGCTTCTGGAGAAGATTTGTCTTTGGTAGCGGATACTGTTTCCAACGCAATGAACGCATTTGGAGACAGTGCTGGTGATGCGACCCATGTAGCAGATGTGTTGGCACAGTCTGCGAATCAATCTGCCGCTGGCGTATCCGACTTGCAATATGCGTTCAAATATGCTGCACCGTTAGCATCTTCTTTGGGAATTAGCATGGAGGAATTAGCAGCCGCAACCGGTGTTATGACAGATGCTGGGTTAGAAGGTTCTCAAGCCGGTACAACCTTGCGTGCAATGTTTGTTTCTATGTCCAAACCAACAGACGAAGCACGAGAAGCGATGGAGCAGCTCGGTATTTCTTTTTACGATTCCGAAGGCAAAATGAAATCCATTAGTACGATTGTATCTGATTTACAGACAGCCACTGCGGATTTGACCGATGAAGAAAAAGAACAGGCACTCGCAACGATGTTTGGCACAGAATCTCTTTCCGGACTGCAAGCAATGATGAACGCAACGCCGGGAACGATTGACAAAATGACAGATAGCCTGAAAAATTGTGACGGTGCATCGGAAGAAGCAGCGGCAAAGATGAAAGATGGCGTTGGCGGTGCAATTGAGAATATGCAGGGTGCGATTGAATCTTTTCAAATTACCATTGGGACTGCTTTACTTCCGATGATTCAAACGGCGGCAAATACAATTTCAGATTTATTTGCAGACATGACCGCTGGGTTCAATGAAAACGGAATCACTGGCGTGGTAGATGCCATTATTGGAAAGCTGCAAGAGTTAACGCAGCCAGAGCTGTTCAGCCCTATTTCTGAAAACGTTACAACAGTACAGACAACGATAGGCAAAGTCGTGGATAAGGTGGATGACCTTTGGCAGAAATTTCAAGAGCTACAAGATGCCGGCGTACCATTCGGGAAAATTGCAGCGGCAGCAGCGGCAGTTGGTCCTTCTTTGATGGTTGCCGGAAAGGCAGTTTCTGCTGTCGGCACAGCAATTTCCGGAATCGGGAAAGTTGCTTCCACTTTAAGCAGCGGCTTTGGAATGCTTTCTAAACTTTCTGCTGTTCTTGGCGGATTGTCTACGCCAGTTTTCCTTGTTGTAGCAGCAATTGCAGCTTTAGCAGCCGGATTCATTTATTGCTATACAACCAGTGAAGATTTTCGGAATACCGTTTCCGATTTTTTTTCTGGAATTTTGCCTGCTATACAAACGGTAATCGATACGTTAAAACCGCTGTTTCAAGAGTTTGGAACAAAGCTCGGTGAGCTGTTTCAAGCAATTTCCCCTACGATTGAAACCCTGATGACAGCTGTTACAAAGATTGTGGGCGTTATCGCAGAAAATCTCATTCCAATCATTGGGAAAATTATTGAAGTGGTAATGGAAGTTGTGAATGCTTTACTTCCCATCATAACGCCTATCATCAATTGGATTCTGCAATTTGTCAGCGACCTCATAACAGCATTGACGCCAATCGTAGAATGGATTTTGAAAGCAGCACTTTCTATTGTGGAGTGGATTCAATCTGCAATCGAATGGATTGGAAATGCAGTTGTAACTGTAAAAGATTGGATTGTAAATACTGTAGAAGAGACCAAAGAGAAAATTGATTTGGCAATTGCAATTGTTTCTGCCCTATTTGAAAGCCTCAAAGAAACGATTCAAAACATTGTTTCTGCAATTAAAGACTGGATTTCCGAAAAAGTAGAAGCTGCAAAAGAAATCATTTCCAATGTCGTCGATGCCGTCTCCGGTTTCTTCTCCAACTTAAAAGAGACGATTTCCGGTATTTTTGACAGCATTGCTGATAAAATCCGAAGTGTCATGGATACGGTAAAGGGTATTTTTGAAAACGTTCTGGACAGCATTGAAAACCTCTGGAACGGCTTATCTGACTTTGTCGGTGGCATATTTGACGGCATTGGAACGGCTTTTGACAATTTAATCAGCGGAGCAAAAAGCTTAATCAATAATTTCATTGACGGCTTGAATTTTGCAATTGATATTATCAACGCCATCCCAGGCGTATCCATTGGATATGTCGATTATCTGGCACACGGTACTGACGATTGGCCAGGTGGCTTTGCTATCATGAACGAAGGTGGACGAGGGGAACTGGTCAACCTGCCGAATGGTTCTCAGGTCATTCCGCATGACATTAGCAAAAAATATGCACAGGAAGCCGCACGAGTAAACGCAACGGAAGTGATGTTCATTGATTATGACCGCCTGATTACAGGCATTGCATCCGCTATGCAAGGGGTGTCTGTGAATAGCACTGTCAATCTGGACGGGAAAGCAGTGTCCAAAGGCATTGCACCCTATATGGATACCGATTTGGGGCGGTTACAAGGAGCAGCAAAACGATATGCAACGTAAAGGAGCGATTCTATGATTGATATTTCCAGTAATATTGCAGTCATTCGAGAAACCAGCAGCGGTTCAGAACTGCGAACCAACATTGCAAGCGGCATGGAAACGCTGGCAGGCAAGGCAGCATCCAGCGATGATGTCACCGCCGCAAACGAATCGGTTGCTGCAATGGAAACCAAAATTACAGAAACAAATACAGCAATCCAAGAAGTTTATGATGCCCAAACGGCGTTGAACGATAAAATGAAAGAACTTGAAGAACAGTGTTCTGCATTGCAAAAAATTGCAAATAAGTGGGTGGTGCATGCTTAATGGCAGATATTGCAATTACAACCGAATTACAGGAAATTCAAAACAATCTTTGGGGTACGAATGTGCGAGAAAATATTGCTCTTGCTCTGGAAAAATTGCAGAATCTTCCGGAAGAGCCAAATACCATTCAAGGAAGCCTGAAAAATTCAAAATTATCTCTTCTAAAAGTATCCATACAAAATATGGAAAATACATTGCAATCCAGAAAAGACCAACTCGACAGAATCAAAGCCAGATTGGAACAGGCTTCCGGCAGAACCATTTTGCAGTATGGAAAATGCGGCAACGATGTGTATTATACAATTTGCGATGACGGAGAAGCGGCTTTGTATGGCACAGGTGCAACGTATGATTACAGAACAGGGATTATCTTTGTAACAGATGTGTCAAGCGAACGCTCCGTTTTTTATAAGAATATCAATATTAAGAAAATCACGATTTCAGATGGTATTACAAGAGTTGGAAACGGGCTGTTTGAAGATTGCCCAAACGCAGAAGCAGTTTCCTTACCATCTTCTTTGACGGAAATTGGAATTGGAGCATTCTTTATTTCCGTGAATACATCTGATATTGGACACGGATTGCAGCAATTGACAATTCCTAGCACTGTAAAATCCCTTGAAGCATATGCATTTTGCGATACTGCAATTACAGACGTTATCATTCCATTCAACGTAACAACATGGGAAAGCTATGTTTTTAGTGAATGTAAAAAATTGACTACCGTGCGAGTAGAAAGCAGCCTGATTGGTGGATTTGCTTTTACGAGTTGCACTGCTCTAACCAGTTTAACCATTTCTGCCAACTGCACGAAAATTGGAACATGCATGCTCACTTACTGCTCCAGCCTGACCGAAATCACCTACGAAGGCACAAAAGCACAGTGGGATGCAATTGAAAAAGGCACGAATTGGGATTCAAGGCACGGTGCTGACCATGAGGACGTGCTATCCAAAATCATTTGCAGCGATGGGAACTGGATTTTCAACGAAGAAACGAAAACTTGGGAGGAGGAAACCGCATGAAATTTTTGGTAAAAAAGCAGCAGATTGATTGCATCGAGCGGGACAAATTGGCAGATGGACAGATTGCCTTTGTATCCTTTCGATTCGTGTTTGACAATGAATGGGAAGGCTTGTATAAGGTTGTACAATTTATGCAAGGCGAAAATACCTATAATATCTCGCTTGGTGTAGATGGCTATTCCTGCAAAATGCCGTCAGAATTGCAGGCAGGTTGTGCGGAAATGAGCCTGTTTGGCTATGCTCCAGACGATGAAACGGCTCTGCGAGCAACGACAGCTCCTATTAAGCTGCGGATTGAGCAATCCGGATTCAGCAGTTCCGGTTCTGAAATCGTTCCGCCAACGCCGGACTTGTATCAGCAATTGATTGCAAAAATTGATGAAAAGATTGCTTCGGTACACGATGGAGCGGATGGAGCATCTGCCTATGAAATCGCTGTTGAGAACGGCTATACCGGCACGGAAGCCGAATGGCTGACATCTCTAAAGGGACAAAAAGGCGAACGTGGTGAAAAGGGCGAGAAAGGCGATACTGGAGAACAGGGCTTGCAGGGCATCCAAGGTGAAAAAGGTGAAAAAGGCGATACTGGAGCAGCCGGAAAAGATGGCATGAATGGAACGGATGGAAGAGATGGGGCAAATGGTTTCTCTCCAACGGTAATCGTAACGGAAACCAGTACAGGAGCAACCATTACCGCTACAGACAAAAATGGCACAACGACAGCAACCATCAAAAATGGAACAAGCGGAGAGACCGCCTCTTGGGGCGATTACACACCGGGATGTGAAGAGGGTGAATCAGCGAAATACTGCACCGCAAAGCTGGTTACGGTAACAGGCAAGCAAACATGGCAGGTATTGCCGTCCATCAGCACGGTATCTCACAACGCTCTGGATATTGTGCCAGACGGGCTGTTTGTGCTGGATTTGTCGCCGGACGTGGATGCACTGAAAGCCTCTGCACACACGCACGATAACAAGAGTGTACTTGACGATATTGACGCTACAAAGTGGAGCGTCATCAAAAACATGCGTCATTCTCATAACAACATGGCAATTTTAAACAGCCTTTCGCCAGCCGACTTGCAGCACATTCAAGCTTTACAAAATGTCATTGGCGAGTTGACTGTGCTACATTCCAACTTTGATGATACTTGCAGTACTAAAGCAGTTTACGTTAATGCTACTGCTGGATCAGACGCACAAGACGGCAGCACCGCGGCAAAAGCCCTGCTAACGATGAGCAGAGCCTTACAGTTCACGCAATACGCAAAGAAAGCTGTCATTTATTTGGCAGCTGGAACTTATCCCATTCCAGACAAAACATTAACCCTGCTTGGCCGAGATGTTCGGATTTATGGCAATGCCGCAGCGACAACAACCATTCAAGGGAATTTTGTCTGTGAAAATGGATTTTTGCATCTGTCCAAAGTCACCATTGACAACACTGACAGCGATACTGCAAACACATCCACAACCGCAATCCTTGCACAGTATAATGGAACGGTTCGGATTTCTGATTGTGTGGTGAATGCCAACTCTAAAAATGCAGTTGGTGTCTCTGATATATCGAACATTTGCTGTTCTGGTACGGAATTTAAAGGCAATGCACAGTATGCTGTTTATGTAACCGGACAAGGTGACGCAAAAATTTACAGCTGTACCAATAGTACTACAAAAGGCATTTATTCTGGTGCAAATAGTATGGTTCGGATTACACAGAGTAAAACATTTGCTGTGTCAAAAACAGCTATCACGTCAGCCGATATGGACGCAAATTTGATAAATTTTGCCGCAAGTGGCGTCAAATCAGGCAAGTTTACAGCGAACGGAATGAAACGGACGGCTGCATCCGATGATGCTGTTGCAACATTGGTTACAAACGGTTGGACAGTATCTGGTCTTACGAAAGAAGGTTAAGCTTATGTACATAAGATATACAAATTATAAAACGGGAATGCAACTCGGAGAAAATGATAGCGTTTTGATGTCGTTGCGGGAGTTTTTAGGCGGCGGCAAAGACTTGGAAGACGTGCCGGTTACGATTACGCCGGACGGAGAGCCGCCTGCGGAAGAAACAGAAGAAGAGCCGGACGTCAGCATCGACGGTGATAGTGAAGAGGAGGCGGCTGAATGAAAGAATGGATTTGTGCAGCAGCCGGAACGGTCGGCGGTCTGATTGCCGGGCTGTTTGGCGGCTGGGATGCGGCGATGATGACCTTGCTGATTTTCATGATTGTAGATTATGCCACGGGATTGGCGGTTGGATGGTGTGGAAAATCCCCTAAAAGCAGCACGGGGGGACTATCCAGCAAAGTTGGCTGGAAGGGGCTTTTAAAGAAAGGTGTAGTGCTGCTGCTGGTTGTTGTGGCAGTTCGACTGGATGTTATGCTGGGGACATCGTATGTAAGAGATGCTGTTTGTATTGGGTTTTGCTGCAACGAATTACTTTCCATTATTGAAAATGCAGGACTGCTGGGCGTGCCATTGCCAGTAGCGTTGAAGAATGCAGTGGAACTGCTCCAGAAGAAAGAAAAATAGGAAGTCGAATCAGTCGAAAAAGTCCCTTGAATTAGTCGAATCAGTCGAAAAAACCGTCCGACAGCGGAAGGGCTGCCGGACGGCATTATGAAAGGATGATATTATGCCAGTCAATCATTATGATTATAACGATAGTACCCAGCTTTCCCCACATTTCAACGCACGAGAATTTCGGTGCAGCTGCGGAAAATCTCATGGAACTCTGATTGCATCCCAACTGGTTGACAAGCTGGAATCCCTCTATACTGCCCTGAACTGTAGCAAAATCATTGTGACAAGCGGCTACCGTTGCCCGGAACACGATAAAGCTGTAGGCGGTACGAGCAGCGGTCAGCATACCAAAGGCACTGCAGCGGATGTCTGCTGTTACGGGCAGGACGGGCAGCCAATCAGCAGCAAAACGATATGCTGTAAGGCTCAGGATCTGGGCTTTACTGGAATCGCTAACATTACAAGTAGTTATCAGTACACACATCTGGATGTGCGGACAGGATACCGCTGGCTTGGGGATGAAACAAAGGGCAATGGCACAGTTACAGAGGATTTTTACAAGTATTTTGGCATCAAAAAAACCACCGAAACAACGAGCATTTTAAAAGGGATTGATGTATCGTACTGTCAAAACGAGGTTGACTGGGACGCTGCAAAAGCATCCGGACTGGTTGACTTTGCGATTCTGCGAGCAGGCTACGGTAAAGAGGCAAACCAAGTTGATGCACAATTTAACCGTAACTATGCCGCTTGTAAGCGTCTGGGTATCCCCTGCGGGGCGTACTGGTTTAGCTATGCGATGTCGGCGGACGAAGCAAAACTGGAAGCACAGGTATTTTTACAGACTATCAAAGGAAAGTCGTTTGAGTATCCGGTTTATATGGATTTGGAGAACGAAAAACAATTTGCATTAGGCAAAGCTGCTTGCTCTGCAATAGTAGATGCATTTTTGAACACGCTGGAACAGGCTGGATATTTTGCCGGACTGTATTGCAGCACGTACTACTTAGATAATTACCTTTCAGACAGTGTTAAAAGTCGATACACTATCTGGTGTGCTCAGTATGCAAGCAAATGCACCTATCAAAATCCATACGGCATCTGGCAGTATAATGTAGCCGGCAGCACAGAGCATGATATTATTGGACAAAAAAGTATTCCTGGCATTGTTGGTGAGTGTGATATGGATTATTGTTATACCGATTACCCATCCATTATTAAGGCTGCTGGTTTGAATGGATTTGCAAAAGCAACGCAACCAACTCAACCAGAGCCAACACCTGAACCGGACACCGAAGAATCCACGCTGAAGCAAATTCTGAAGCATGTGGCTTCTCTGGATGCAAAGCTATAATTTTCATCGACAAAATTCGACAAGCAACTTTATTGACAAATCATGAAAAAGTATGGTATACTGTACTTGTCGCAAATTTTACTTTATTCTAATGCAAAACCGCCCTATCGGATGTCATCCGGTAAGGCGGTGTTTTTTATTTTATGAGTGCTGCACGAATAAAAATAGCAAACGGCGTAACATAAAGTTTGTATAATGTAGGGCAAGGGGA